>Ga0209050_1001011_pt1 | contig 35116 bp, 29 predicted proteins | sample Araplavi_mTSA_r2_FD_184276 | JGI IMG/M metagenome (GOLD analysis project Ga0209050, IMG submission 184276) | Arabidopsis root microbial communities from North Carolina, USA - plate scrape MF_Cvi_mTSA_r2 (SPAdes) (version 2) | ecosystem: Host-associated > Plants > Roots > Endosphere | place: USA... | reverse complement strand
ATGCCTTTCACTTATGTCCAGGCAGCCGCCGCGCGATCGGAAACGCTTTTCCGGCTCCCGCTGCCAGCCGTAGCAACCCACACGGCCGAACGGGTTGCGCCCGCCATCGCCGCGCGGCTATTCGCCGACAGCCACCTTGCCGACGCGGACAATCTTGCAATCGGCTATGGCCTCGCGTCACAGCTGTACCGCGACATTGCTCACGCCGTTCTCCATTAATTGCCGAAAGAAGATATGAAGCCTGAACGCCGCCTCTGGGTCGTATCCGAACTCTATTATCCCGAGCAGACATCGACCGGTTATTTCCTGACGCGCATCGCCGAAGGGCTCGCCTCGTCGATGCCGGTCGAGGTTGTTTGCGGCCAGCCGACTTACAGCGAGCACGGCGTGCGCGCGCCGGCGCGCGAGGATCGCGGAGGTGTGCGGATCCACCGCGTGCCTGCGACGCATTTCGGCAAGGACCGGCTGCTGCTGCGCGCGATCAATATCCTGACGCTGACGCTGTCCGTCGCATGGTTCGCGCTTTTCAATTTCGCACGTGGCGACCGTCTGCTGATCGTCACCAATCCGCCGACGCTGCCACCGCTGGTTGGGCTGATCGCGCGCTGGAAACGGATGGATGCCCATCTTCTCGTCCATGACGTCTATCCCGAGGTGCTGGCGGCGACGGGCTTCATGCGCCGTGAGAGCCTGCCTTATCGGCTTCTCGAGCGCCTTTTTTCGGCGACCTTTGCACTCTACGGGTCGATCATCGTGCTCGGGCGCGACATGGCCGACCTCGTCCGCGTCAAGCTGCGCGGCGCCGAGCGACGAGTTACCATCATTCCCAACTGGGGCGATGTCGACGAGATCGCGCCGCTCGCCCGCGAGGCAAACCCATTTTTCGCCCTGAACCAGATCGATGCCCCCTATGTGATCCAATTTTCGGGCAACATCGGCCGCACGCACGATGTGGAGACAATTATCGCCGCCGCCCATCAACTAAAGGCGCGGAACGACATTTTGTTCGTCTTTGCGGGCTATGGCGGGAAGACGGATCTGATCAGTCAGGCCGTTGCATCGGGCGAACTGCCGAATGTCCGCCTGTTGCCGCGGCAGCCACGCGAATTGCTCGGCCCCATGCTGGCCAGCGCAACGGCCACGATCATCTCGTTCGTCGATGAAATGAAGGGGCTTTCGGTCCCTAGTCGCATGTACAATGTGCTGGCAGCGGGCACGCCGATCATCGCCATCGCCGACCCGGACGCCGAATTGTCCCTGGCGGTTGTCGAGGAACAGGCAGGGTGGGTATTGCCCACCGGCGATGCCGGCGCGCTGCTGGATTTAATCATCCGGCTCGGTAGCCCGCTCGGCGCCGAAGAAGCTGTCCGGCTTGGCGCGAACGGCCGTGCGGCGGTCGAGGCGCGCTATACCTTCACCAGCGTAATCGACCGGTTCCGCGCGCTCATTGCAGGTAAAACTATCTGAGCCGGCTTTAACCGCCGCTCCACCGGCTGCCGTCTACGCATTGCCAAAGGGCGGGCTCGGTTCCCGCGCGCTCCAGATTCTGGATCGACTGGCCGGCTTCGCATGCGAAGGCCGGACGCCCGCGCCCGAGTTGCCGCGTGGTCCGCCCGGCCGGCAGGATATGCGAGGCTTTGACGAACCGGAGTCCGCGGACCCCTCCCTTCGATCCGCCAAGATCAATGCCGATCCCACCCTGCCCAGGCGACGCGAAGGTCGCGTCGCGCAGGTCGAGCCGTGCGCAGTTCACAAGCGATGCGGCAGCCATGCCAGCCATCGTACCCAAATCGCGAACGTCACAATTCGCGACACGCAGCGATCCCTCGACATCGCGCGCGAATAACGGGTTGGTGCCGGACAGGGCGCATCCCTCGACGACGTAGCCCCCGGCCGGTGCGCCCGGCGCACCCCATATTTCCATCGCGCGTGCGCCGGAGCCAGCGTCGAACCGGCAGTCCCTGAAGACAATCCGGTCAACATATCCCGACTTGGCCGGCGTGGTTGGCGCATCCTGGATATTGTCGACCAGCACGGCGCGCCCTCGAGTCCGCCACTGGCAGTTGCTGATCGCGACCCCCTGCCCGACGTGCCCTCGCGAATGACGGATGACAAGGCCGCTTTCGCTCCCTTCGGCGAGTATACCGACGATCTTGCCGTCGATTACGGCCGGCGAGGCGAGGTCGCCCTGTGCCGGAGCGGCGACAGCAAAATCGCGCCAGTTATTATGCAGGCGCCCCCCCTCAACCGACCATTTCCGTGTGCCATTGAAAACGATCGCCGCCTTGGGAAGATTCGCGTCGCGGTGATCGGTCTGACCCGAAATGACCGGATTGATGATCGATATTTCGGTTCCAGTCGCGACATAAATCCCGACCGAACGCGGGGCCGTGATGACCGGATTCCGAATGACGATGCCCCGCATTCGCGAGACATTGTCGTAAATCTGGATCGCATAGGCGCCGGCATCGTCGCTGATCGCTTCGCGCCCTGCATTCGCGACCGCGACGCGATCGAGCGCGGCATCAATGACTGCGTGGAAGAGGATAACGCCCGTCTTGATGTAGCGCGCATCACCGCTGACGTCGCTGATGGCAACGTTACGGATCACCCCCGCTTGGCCGTTGACGCACAGAACAGCTGAATTAAGGCTGATATTGTCGGGTCCGGCACAATTACCCGGACGGCTGCGAAAACTGATGTCGGCGATGCTGATGTCGCGCATTTCATGGCCGGCTTCGAACGAGGAAGCGTTCTCGATCGCGACCCAATTGGGACCCTTGAAATTTTCCAGATGAACGCGGTGCATCCTGAAGCCTGTCGCGTCGCTGGTCGCCTGCGCGTCCAGAACCCAGCGAATGGCTGCGCCGCTGCCATAGATGGTCGCGCCGACCATCGCGACGTTGTTGCCGATGATCGCAACATCCTCGACGGCGATCCGGCTGACGTTGGTGGCGACGAACAGGTTGCAAACCTTGTCGCCCGTGACGGCCATAATGGTCCGGTCCCGCCCCGCGCCCCGCAGCGTGATATCGGGCGGAAGCACGATGCCGCCCTGCCCGAGCGACGCCGACAGAAAGCGATGGGTGCCTGCTCCCAGCACGACGACGCCGCCGCCACCGCTGGAAAGCGCGGCCAGCGCCGCACGAAGCGCCGTGCAATTGTCTGTGACCGCAGGTCCACCGCCAAAATCGGCAAGCGCCACTTCGCGCGACGGTGCCGTGGGTGAAGGCTCGCGCGCGGAGGCCCCGACAAGGCCAGCAAGGCCCGAGGCCAGAGCGCCGTGTAACACTGCACGTCGGCTTATTTTCAAATGTCTTACGGACGCACCTGGTCGGCCAGGTTTCAACACGAGAAAAACTCCATATTCATTGCTTGGCCCGCATTTTCTTTCGCCGTCTTTGATTTTCCGGCGCAGGTCGGAGGGCCACAACTTGGGCTCCACATGTCCGCGTGACAATAGCCGCTATAGCCCGGCTGTATTAGTGCCCGTAATCCCCGCCATCCCATCACAAAGCCGGTTGTAAAGTCAAATCGAATGGACCATGTGGGCGCGCCTTGGCACATTTTTCGGCTCGGGCGACGGGTCGCCGATTCGGCAAAACGCTTGCACAAGCGATGCAGATTTTGAACTTGGAATGCGACGGAGCAGCATGCAGAAAATCGTTATAACGGGCGGCCTCGGCTATGTCGGCCATGAACTCGTCCGCCAGCTGGCCGCAAAGGGTGATGCCGAACTCCATGTCATCGACAATCTCGACAGCGGCGGCCAACGGCTGCAGATGGTCCCCCTGAACGCATTCCAGCTGCACGTCGTCGATATCCGCGACCGCGACGCGATTGCGAAAGTCATGGCGAAGATCCAGCCCGACATCGTCTATCACCTCGCCGCCATTCATTTCATTCCGCTCTGCGAATCCGATCCGGGGAATGCCGTCGCGGTCAATGTTTCGGGAACCGTCAACATGCTTGACGCGACGCCGAAGGGTGCGCGCTTCGTCTTCGCATCGACAGCGGCGGTCTATGCACCCGAAGATGGTGCCCATGTCGAAGGAAAGAGCGTCGAGCAGCCAATGGATATCTATGGCTGGACGAAATATCATGGCGAGCATTTCGTTCGCTACTATCATGAAAGCGGCAAGGTAGACGGCGTTATCGTGCGCCTGTTCAACGTCGTCGGCAGCGGCGAAACCAACCCGCATCTCGCGCCAGCGATCATCGAGCAACTCGACCAGGGCGATACGAACATCAAGCTGGGCAATCTCTTTCCGCATCGCGACTATATCGACGTATCGGACGCGGCGGAGGGCTTTCAGCGCCTCGGGACTGCGAAGAGCGGCGACAATGGCCCGCTGCTCAGCAATCTTGGCACAGGACGCAGCCGCGAAGTGGGCGATGTGGTCAAACTGATCGCCAAGGCAGCAAATCTCGACATCCGGATCGAACAGGACGCATCGCGCGTGCGCGCGGTCGATCGGCCGATGCTCAAAGCGTCGACCGAAAGACTGAAGTCGCTGACCGGCTGGGTGCCTGCCACCGAACTCGACCAGAGCATGGTGAACGCCTGGGCGACGCGCGCCCAGGACCGGCTTTCCTGAGCGCCTCATGACGATCAGGGTCGCCGGCATCGCCATCACCCCGCCCGGCATCAAGGCCAGCGGCGGCGTCTCGGCGGGTATTCAGCTGATGAAGCGCGTCGCCGAGCGTGCCGAAACGCATATGCTGGTGATGGCCGACGACGATGGCATCGAGCAGGATGGTGCGCTGACGATCCATCGGATGAAGGCGACCAACGCGATACAGCGGACGCCTGTCGGGCGCTTCGTTCCTCGCGGACTGATAACTTTGTTCTGGCGCGTCGATTTTGGCGCCTGGCTCGACCGGGTGAAGCCCGACATCGTCCACATCCACAACCCGCATCCGCCGGGCGCGCTGCTCGCGGCAGCGCGCGCGTGCGACGCTCGTGACATTCCCTATGTCATTTCGACCCATGGGTTTGTCGAGTTCGATGACTACGCCGCCGCCTTTGGCGCGAAACCATGGCAGAGGCCGATCATCGACCGGCTGATCCGCGTTCCGCTCGTTCAAACCACGCGCGGAGCGGCACGCGTGCTGATGCTTTCGCCCGAGGAAAAGCCGATCTTCGACGGCATGGGAATCGAGCCGACCCGATTGGGCGTCGTCCCCAACGGCGTCGACCCTTGGTTTCTGGACAGCCTCGATGAGGCCGACCGGTTCGCCGCGGTCGCGCGCTTCGCGCTCCCCGCGGACAAGCCCAAGATCCTGTTCGTCGGCAATCATACCCCCAACAAGGGGATCGATGTGCTTTTGAAGGCGATGATGCGGATGCGCGAGCCCGCGGTTGCGGTGATCGGCGGCGGCATCCGGTCGCCCGAGGAGCATAAGGCGATGCTGGCCGACGCGGGCTTCGATATGGCTTCGGGGCGCGCCATTTTCACCGACTTCCTTTCGCGCGACGAGCTCAAGGGACTTTACCAGTCGTGCAATATCTTCGCCTTTCCTTCGCGCGCCGACACCCTGCCGCTCGTCATCCTCGAAGCGATGGTTAGCCGGCTGCCCGTGGTCGCAACACGCATCGGTGGAATTCCATTCGAAGTGACGGACCAAACCGGCGCACTGATCGATTCCGGCGACACCGACGGCCTAGCGCGCGAACTCGACCGCATCGCTGCAGATCCGGCGCTGCGCCGCAGCATGGGCGCGGCGGGGCGCCAGCGGGCGATCGACATTTTCAACTGGGATCGCTCGGCCGAAGAATCTATCCGGATATATTCGGAAATACTGGACGGGCCGTCGGGCTCGGCCCGACACGCCGGCAAGACGCTATAGTGGGACTATCCGCATGAACATGTATACCGACGGTCGCTATCTCGACAGCAACCCGACCTGGCACGAAGAGCATTCCGAATGGAAAGCGGACTTCACAAAGCGAATTCTGCAAAAGCATGGCATCGACCCCCGCCGTCTCGCCGAGATTGGTTGCGGCGCCGGTCAAATCCTGATCGAACTCGCCGCCAAGATGCCGGCAATCGAACAGCTCGATGGCTATGAAATCTCGCCGCAGGCCTTTGCTCGCGCGAAGACCAAGACCACCGCGCGTGTCGCCTATCACAATATCGACATTCTCGCGAACCCGCCCGCGCAGCCTTATGATGTGGCGATGGCGATGGACGTGTTCGAACATGTCGACGACTATCTTGGCTTCATCGCGAAGATGAAGGCGGTTGCCCGCTATAAGATCTTTCACATCCCGCTCGAACTTTCGGTATCGAGCATGTTGCGCCCCGGCACGCTCGAGCGCGCACGCGAAGAGGTCGGCCACATTCATTATTTCACGCGCGAAACGGCGCTGGCGACGATCGAGCATGCGGGTCTCAAGATCGTCGACGAACATTATACCAGCGTGTCGCTCGACCATGCCGTGGAACTCAAAACAAAGTTCATGCGGTTGCCGCGCCAGATGATCGCTGCGATGTCCAAGGGCCTTGCGGCACGGACATTCGGTGGCTTCAGCCTGCTCGTGCTCGCGGAATAGTCTTACGAAGTGCGTAGTTCCGCATCGGCTTGATCATCAGGTGGCGAAATAATGCTCACGAACTCGAACGGCGATGCCGGGAAACAGGACGCCACCGGCCGCCCCTATCTGCAAACCATCGCAGCAAGTTATGAGCATGTTCCAAGCCTCGACGGGCTGCGCGCGATATCGATCGCCGCGGTGCTGTTCACACATTTCATCGCGCCGCGAGGGCCCGGTGGATATGGGGTTTTCCTGTTCTTCATAATCAGCGGTTTTCTGATCACCCGCCTGCTGTTCGCGGAACAGAAGATCCGGGCTGTGAACATAAAGGATTTCTACCTCAGAAGGTTTTTCAGGCTCTATCCTGTCCTGTTGGTATTCACCTTAATCGCGATCTGTATCAGTTATATACGCTATCGGCATCTCAGCCTGGACGAAGCTTTCGCGGCGCTTTTCTACTATTCCAACTTCCTTATCGTACATAAGGAATTGACCGGCGCGCCATGGCGCTTCGAAGCGTTTCAGGTGTTCTGGTCGCTGTCGATCGAAGAGCATTTCTACCTGTTCTTTCCGGTAATCTTCTTCTTTCTGCGAAGAGCGGACAGGATCATCATCCTTTCGATATCGGTGATCGTGATCTGCACGGCTGCGCGCTACTGGATGGCGAGCGCCTATCCCGAGCTGATCGGCACGCATTATTTCGGGATGCTCACGCAATACAGGATCGATTCCATCGCGCTTGGTGTGCTTCTCGCCGCCATGTGCGAGGTGCCGACGGGCCAGAGGTTGGTCATGTTGGCCGACCGTTACTGGATGCTTGCGATTGCGTTTGTCGTCCTCGCGGCTGGCTTCATCCTGCTCCGCGATCCGGCCCTGAAAACCGCGCTACGGTGGCCGATGCTCGGCTTCCCGTTGCTGGTCATGATCGCTGCGGTCGTATTTTCGTCGCGCCATCGCTTGGCGATTACAATGCTGAATCACCCCTTTGCAGTCTGGACCGGCAAGCTGAGCTACTCGCTCTATGTCTGGCACATGCTGGCCGGCTATGCCGCGCATTCGATTTTTGCGAACGCGATCATCGGCTCGATCGGCGCCATATTCTTCGCCTATCTATTCGCCGCAGCGTCCTATTACTTCATCGAACAGCCGATGATCCGCGCCGGCAAACGCGTCCGCAAGCCGGCGCCTCGCGCCTCGTCCGATACGCCGGCTCAGGCGTCGTCAACTTAGCCGGGAGACCTGCTCACGGCGTGTTCGCGACGCCGTGAGCGCGTCAATCCTGCGGAAGGTCGATCACGCGCAACGTCTGACCTTCGGCGACGTCAAACAGCGGCAGGTCCGCGATGAGGCGCCGTCGGTCTGCGCCGCGCACCAGATTCAGCGTGCCATCAGCATCGCGCCCTTCGGCGAACGGCGTCTTCCGGAAAGCCGCATGGACCGGCACAGCGCGAATCTTTTCATTGAGCAGGTCGTTACGGACAAAGAACGCGTTGTTGCCGCCCGAATTGCCGCCGACCAGCGAATATCCGCGCCCCGACAGCAAATGATCGAACGCGGCGATGCTCGCGCCATAATAGAGGTTCGAGTGATGCGCCTTGGACCGCTGGAACCCGGCGTCATAGGGCACCGACACCTTGGCCGTCGGACCGAAAAGTCCATTATATTCGACGACGATGATCGACGGCCGCAGGTGGCCGAGGGCTTCAAGGACGAAATAGTCGACGCCGTCGATATCGACCGACAGGAGGCCGACATCCTTGAACGGCGCTTGGGCGATCAGGTCGGCAATATTATCCTTGGAAATAAACGCCTCGAGGGCCGTCAGCCTATACTTCCAGTGAATTTCCGACTGCCGGATCTTGGCGATATTCTCCGGCGAGCCGTCGATAACCATGCCCTCCCAGAAATCCTTCAGCATCAGATAACGGCAGTTCGCCTCGACAAAGGTCTCCACGCCGAATTCGACGAAGGTTTTATGTTCGATGACCAGATTCTGGACCAGATATTGGATAATCCCGTCCTCGCCCCACTGCGAGAAGATCTGGAATTCGGCCTCGCTGATGTCGTCAAAGCTGCGCGAGGAATAGTCACGCGACAGAATACGACCTTGGTTGATCAGAATCTTGTCCAGATCGCGCAGGTTGCGCGCGAGACGACGGACGAGATTCAATTGGCGGCTCAGCATCGGGAGTCTTCGCTTTCATTTACAGATGGGGCTTCATTTTCTCGGATGACCGATGCGGGGTTGCCGCCCACAATGGTATCGGCCGGCACGTCTCTTGTGACGACGGATCCCGCAGCGACAACGGCGCGTGGGCCGATCGTCACGCCGCGCAGTACCAGCGCATGGGCGCCGATCCACGCATCGTCACCGATAACAATGGGCCTGTCGCCAAGGTCGATATCTTGAGGATGACCTGCGAACGCAATGGCGTCGAAATGGCGGCGGCGCGCCTGCCAGTCCATGGGGTGAGTCAGATTGTCAAAGATAGACACATTGTGCGCAATCAGGACGTGGTCGCCAATCGTAATACCCGCACCGGACCAGATCCGGGTGCCTTCGCCTATATAGCAATTTTTCCCGATGCTGATGCGGCCCCCGTGGGCGAAGCGCAGCAATTCACCGCGGACCAGCGACCCTCCGCCGATCGAGATGTCGCCGCTGTCAGTTCCCATATTATATATGCGCGCGGTAGCAAGCAAACGCGCCTTCGGTCCAAGTGTAGCGGTGGGCCGTCCACGCAGGCGCGCAACGAGGCGCTGAAGCGTTCCGGCATTGATAGTAGGCAACATTCGACCGGCCGCCTCAGGATGCGAGAAGCGTGAACGCTTCCCACTGCTTGGTTTTGGAATATGCCGCGGCGATCATAGCATGCCCTTCGCTCGCCATCGTAAGGCGGCGCCCACCGTCATCGATAAGCTGGCGCGATTTCGCCACTGCGTCTTCAGGGCCCGAATAAGCCTCAAAATGCTCACCGGCATGCATATGCTCGGGGTAACGGCCCGCGTCGCTCAGCAGCGCAGCCCCGCATCCCATTGCTTCCCAGACACGCATGTTCCCCCGTTCCGCATTGGCCATATCAATCGCGCCGTTCACCACGACCTTTGCACGGCTAATGACGTCCAGCAGATCACGCCCGAACACCGGTCCTCGCGCGACGCGGCGGATATTAGCCGGACGGCGATGTTTTTGAAGCGGGCCAACCCACCCAAGCGGCGTTTCGGCGAGCCGGGTAAGACGCGATCGATCGAGATGCATCACAACATTCACGGTGTCGCTGAGCGAGGCCATGGCCTCCAGCATCTCACCCCTCTGGCGGTGGTAACGCGAATATCCGCCAACAAATAGTAGGTCGATGTCCCGATTTTCGTTGGCCGCATAATCATCCATGACGGGATCGTGAGCTGGAAAGAAATAGGCTGTTTTGGCGCCGTTGGCCCGAAACTCCTCGAGAATCGAGGGAAAATTGTTGACCATCAGGTCATGTTTCAGGAAGCGGCCGCCGTCCGACGGTGCCGCACGCCACGCAATCGTTTTCTTAACGCATCCCGGCAAGCGGGCAAGAAAATCATCGCCATAGCGCATCGGGTCGATGTTGTAGAAAACCTCGGCGCGATGTTCCTCTATTTGCGCAAGCAGGATGTCAGCCAATGTGGCCGATGCCGCAACACCCTTTTCTTTCGCCCACAACCGCTGTGAATATTCGTCGTCGCCGTTTGCAAAAAAGGCTGTCGCATCGCGATCGAGCACGGGCTTCAAAAAATGTGCTGCCCCAAAACGGTCGTCGAGAAAGGCAGAGATGGCCGTGTCGAAAGTATGACAATCACGCGTCAAGCGCGCCAGCCTCGGACGATAGGAACGATAAACCCCGCTATTTTGAAACAGCCGCATGGGACTACTTTCGCTTGAGCGGTGCGACAGCGACAAGCGCGGTCAAAATCACACCGCCGCCGGTCACGAGCGACGTCAACAAACTGGTATTAGCCAGCGACAGGAGAAAGCCGGTCGCGCATGCCGTAAACAGCATTGTTCGTTCCACGGGCACCAATTTCGATATGAAACGCAGAACCAACGCGCAGAAAGTCGCGGCGACCGGCACGCCCCATAACCCGAGCGCCGCCACGCCATCGGTTGCAAGGAAATTGGCGTTCAGTTCCCCGATATCGGCGCTGGTCGGCGCGATCAGCGAGCTCTGGACCGCCTGCCCGACGCTCAGGTCCCCATAAGGATAGGTTACGAACCACGAGATGATATTGTTGTTCGAAAAATAGGTCAGTGGGTAAATGGCGAAAAACTGCTCGTACACGCCAAAGGTCGCCCCCGAGATAAGCAGCGTGCGCATGTAAATCAGCGACGTGAGCTGATTGATGTCGCTGCCGATAGGGTTGTAGGTCGCGAGCAACGGGCTGGTGACGACGAAGACACCCAGCAAGCCGATGAGCAGCAGATTTCCGCGCATCCGATGCTGCTTGTCACCGAGAAAATAGACGCCAACGACGAAGATCGGTGAAAGGAGAACCGCCTTGGCCGCAAGCGTTCCGAACAGCACGAACTGCGAGCCAATGCCAATGGCCGAAACCCAGTATCGCCTGGTAAAGAGCCCCAGCCCGATCATGAACGGGTTGATGGAACTCGCGAGCAGCGCGATCGAATAGCGAACGATGGGATTGCCCGTGACGCTCGCCCCAATGAAACGCTGATTATAAATATCGTCGGCACCCACGATCTGGAACGACGTCCGGAATGAATAGAGCACGAGCGTCATCAAGACGAGCCACACGCCGATGAGGCCCAGCCAAAACGCCCGGACAGGAACTTCGGGCACATTCCACCTGTGAACCTCGCCGCGGGCGATCACCATGAACAACAGGCACCCGATGAAAATCGAGACGAAAACCTTGAGAGCAGCATCGGCACCAGCCGAAAACTGCATCACCGTCACCAACATGCATGGCAGAAATACGAGGATATAGAGAAACCAGGCCGATGCCTGAGCGAATGTCGATGGCCGTGGTGTAAGCAATACTGCGGGGATCGCTGCGACAGCACATGCAACATAGAGCATCCACTCATCGTCGAGCATGTAGGTAAAGCCGAAATAGGCCCACCACTCCGATATCACATCATAAGCATAGCAAAGAACGAAGGCATAAAGCAGCGCCAGCACATAGCGCACAAAACCGCCGGCGAGCCAACGCCCGCCTTTCGCGATTTCATCGCCGGACTTCAACTCTGTAAGGACGGTCATGGGCATCGCCGGTCCAGATACCATTTGAGGTTGATATAAGGCCAGAGCCTTCCGACCGAGGTCCAATCCCACGCACCGCGCGCGGTCAGCGCCGAAACACGGTCGCGCACCGCCGTACGATCGACCAGCGCGTCGAACGCGTCGTGCGGCGTCGCCAATACCCTGTCGGCCCAGCGGCCGAGCGAACCGTTGAGCCAGGCCGGCATCTGCGAATTGAAGCCGACCTTGCGGGTGGCGGTGCGGATCGATTCGGGCATGATTCCTGCCATCGCATGCCGGGCGACGAGCTTCGAATGCGTATCGTCGGACTTCATGTCGGCCGGCAGGCTCATCGCGTGGGTTACGAGCCGCCAGTCCATGAAGGGCATGCGCACCTCGACCCCGTGCGCCATGGAAAGCCGGTCGAAATTGCGCAGGATCGTGGGCAGCACGTTGCAGTGGAACATGGCGTATAGCCGCCGGTCGAAGGCCGAATAATCGTCGGGCAACTCGTCGCGATAGCCCGCGATCGGCATGCGCTCCGGCGCGCGGAAGCCGCGGCCGCGCAGGAAATAGCTGCGGTCGACGCGCAGCGCGGCAAGCTTGGCCGTATCGCTGAACCACGAGGAGTCCGCCCCGCCCGCCTGGTCACCCATCAGGTTGCGGAGGACGAAAGCCAGATTGCGCCCACCCTGACGATAGCCGCCGATCATCTCATCGGCGCCATGCCCGTCGAGTGTCACGCGAACGCCTGCGCGCCGGACTTCCTGATAGATGCGCCACGGCGCAGTCCCGAGGCTGATATAGACGTCGTCGAGGCTTTCCAGCACCACATCGGCGAGTTCGCCGCCGTCATCCTGCCCGAGGTCGAAGAAATGCGGCGTGACTCCGGCATGGCGGGCCGCCTCGGTTGCTTCCGGGGTTTCGTCCTGCGGCTGGCCGTTGAAGGTCGCGATAAAGGCATGGCGCCAATCGTCGCTTTCACGGTCGTGCGCGCCGCCGCCGGCGGCAATGTGCGCCATCGCCGAAACCACCGCCGTCGAATCGAAACCGCCCGACAGGCAACTGCCAATCGCGACATCGCTGCGCATACGCAGCCGCGTGGAGTCGAGAAAGAGTTCGCGAAACTGTTCGGCGGCCTCTCCCATCGAGGAGGGTCGCGACTGGCCAATATGGTCCGCCGTCACCCACCAGCGCGTGATCGACAGCCGGCCGGCCGCCAGCTTTGCATGATGGCCGCCCGGCAGGCGTCGGATGCCTTCATGGAGCGTATATTCGGACGCCTCGACGCCAAAGGGATCGAAGAGCAGGCGGCGCGCGACATCCATCGCCGGTGCGCGGTTCACCCACGGCACGTCGAGCAGCGCACGCACTTCCGACGCAAAGGCGAAACGATCACCTCGCTGGGCGTAAAGCAGCGGCTTGATCCCGAACCGGTCGCGCGCGAGGAAAACCGACCCGTCGGCGTTGTCGCGGATCGCCAGCGCCCACATCCCGTTGAGCTTCGGCAGCATCGCCGGACCCCAGGCGATGTAGCTTTGCAGCAAGACCTCGGTATCACCTTCGGTCCGGAAACGAGCGCCCATCGCCTCAAGTTCGGCGCGCAGCTCGAGAAAGTTGAAAATCTCGCCGTTAAAGACGATCGTATAACGTCCGTCGTCGCTGACGAAGGGCTGGTCAGACCGCGCCTCGGTATCGATGATCGCCAGCCGAGCGTGCACGAAACCACATTGCCGGTCGTCGGAAATCCATATCTGCTGGCCATCGGGCCCACGATGCGACAGCGACACGCCCAAGCGCTCGAGCACCGCCTGGTCGACGGGACCATTCTTTTCCAGAATACCGGCAATGCCGCACATCGGTCAGGCCTCCACAGCTTCGGCGGCGGTCGCACCGCGCAGCTTCGCGATACACAGCAGGATGAAAAGCAGACCCAGCACGCTGATTGCTGCAGCGTGGAGGCCGATCGCGGTGTAAAGATCGAGCCCCTGTGTCACGACGAGAACCCAGGCAAGGCCGATACACACCGGCCAGCCAAAATCCCAGGCCGATTGTAAGCGAAAGGCGCGCAGCGCGATCAGCGTTTGATTGACGATGCCCACAACCAGCGCAACCGCATAGGCGAAGATCATGATCCGGGCGATTTCTATTGCCGGTCCCCACCTCGGTCCGAAAGCGATATCGAAAACGAACGGGATCAATGCTCGCGCCGCGAGCACACCGACACCGCAGATGACCGCTCCCGCGACGATGATCTTGACAAAGATACGTAGCACGGCGCCATGATTGCCGGCCCGGATCTGCTCGGTAACCCGCCCCAGAAAAACCTGGCTTCCGGCACCGACGATCATTGCCACCGGGACGCCCAGCGCGCGATCGACCAGCCCATATTGCCCGGCAGCCGCTGCGCCGAAAACGTGAAAGACCATGAACGGCGTCAGCATCGCGCCGCCTGTATTGGCGAGAGCGCCCGGCAGCGAGATGATCGCAAGTTCCCAATTCTGCCGCACGAACGACGGCAATCCGCTCATCCGGATCAGCGGCGCCGTTCGTTCGGCGCGCGCGGGCTGGATCGAATAGAGGCCATAAACGCCCGCCGTCAGGCGGCCGGCCACATCGGCGACGATAATCCCCCACAAGGTCGGGTTCATCGCTGCCATCGCGAGCGCGACGAGCGCGTAGACAAGAACCTGCCCGACTTTCAGCTTGGCGAGCCGCGAAAAACTCTGGTCGCGGATCAGCTTGTACGAGGCGACCTGGATGCAACCATTCCCGATCAATCCCAGCCCCAGAAGCGCGGCTGGAAAACCGAGGTCCTTGCCGAATGCACTGTAAAGCGAAAGCGCGACGGTGACGAGCAGTGCGACGACCAGAACGAGCCCGAACAACGACGCGAGCGTATGGTGGACCTCGTCTTCGTGGCGCGAAACCACTGTCAGTTCGATGCGCAACGCGATCCCGACGGTGCAGAAGATCAGAAGCGACAGGTAGAGCTGGAAAACGCCAAAGGCTTCGGGAACGAAGACGCGCGCAAGCACCGGCAGGATCAGCAACCCGATCGCCTGTGCCCCCGCCGTTCCCGACATGACGGTCAGCAGATCGCGAACCGTTGAGCGCTTCGAAGCCGTTGTCGTCACGCGCCGTCCATTGTTAGGCCAACGCCTCCCGCGCCGCCGCTGCGACGTGGTCCTGCTGCGCTTCGGTCAGCTCGGCGAAAATCGGGAGCGAAAGGATCCGGTCCTGCAGGCGGTACGCCACCGGAAAATCCTCAGGCCGATGACCAAGATGCGCATAGCATGGCAGGAAAGGAAGTGCGCGCTTGTAGTTGACCACGGTGGGAACGCCGCGCTCCTTGAGTGCTGCGGCAAGCCCATCGCGATCGTCGGCTTCGATCACATAGAGGTGATATACATGCTCGCGCCCCTCTACTTCGGTCGGAAGTGCTATCCCGAAAATGCCCGACAATAGCGCGTCGTAGCGCTTCGCGATCGCCCGGCGCTGCGCCGTCCAGCCAGCGAGACGCGGCAGTTTCACGTTCAGGATAGCTGCCTGCAGCCCGTCGAGGCGCGAATTGATGCCCTCCATCTCGTGGTCGCCCTTCACGAGCCCGCCATGGCGCGCAAAGCAGGCCATATGACGCGCCAGCGCTGCATCGTCGGTCGTAATCGCTCCGGCATCGCCCATCGCCCCGAGATTCTTGCCCGGATAGAAGGACCATGTCGCGATATTGCCGAAGCTGCCGGCCTTGCGGCCACCGATGGTCGCAAGATGCGCCTGCGCGCAATCCTCGATCACCCACAGGCCGTGCTTTTCGGCGACAGCCATCACGGCGGGCATGTCCGCCATCTGGCCATAAAGATGCACGGGAATGATGCCGACCGTGCGGCTCGTGATCTTCTCCTCGATTTTCGACACGTCGATCGTCGACGTGACCGGATCGATATCGACGAAGATCGGCTTTGCTCCGTGCTGACCGATCGTCTCCGAAGTCGATATCCAGGTCTGTGCGGTGGTGATCACCTCGTCGTCCGGCTTGATACCTAGCGCCTTCATGCCGATGTAGATGGCGTCAGTGCCGTTCGCGCAGGAAACCGTATGCTGTGCGCCCATCAGCCTGGAATACTCGACTTCGAACGCTTCGACATCGGGGCCACGCACGAAACTGCTCGCCGCGATCACTCGCGCGATCGCGCCGTCGATTTCGTCCTTGAGCGACAGATATTGCGCATGCAGGTCGACGAAAGGGATGGACATGGTTTCTCCAGTCAGAACTTCAGCTATGGGTGCGCAGGAGGCGCGCCGGATTTCCGGCATAGGTGCCGGGCTGTGCGATTGCTTTGGTAACGACCGATCCGGCCCCGATCACCACATCGTCGCAAATCGCCACCGGCATGATCGTCGCGTTCGAACCGATCGACACGCGGTCGCCGATCACCGTTGCCTCCCATTTGCTTTTGTCGCCACGCGCAGGGCCGCCGTTTGCGAAACGGTCATTTACGAACATCACGCCGTGACCGACGAAGCAATCGATACCGATGGTCACCAGCTCACAGATGAAGCTGTGGCTCTGCACCCGGGTCCGCGCGCCGATCGTCACATCTTTCTGGATCTCGACAAACGGGCCGATGAAGACATCCTCACCGACAGTGCAGCCATAAATGTTCGATGGCTCGACCACCGTGACATTGGCGCCGAAGGTGACATCGACGATGCCGACGCGCTTCAGATTCGGACTATTGGTCATGCTGCGCACTCCGCCCGTCTCAGCCACGGCCGAGCTTAGCCACCTTGGGGTTGAAGCGCAGATCGACGCGCCGCCCGGTCTCCACCGATTCATAGATGGCGGAAATCAGTTCGAGGCTGCGGCGTCCCTGGATTCCATCGACCAACTGCGGCCCGCCGTTGCGCATGACGTCGACGACATGCTCATAATAGGCCTGATGGCCAAAGCCATAGACGCTCGGCGGATTCACCGAATATTTCTCGATCACTTCGCCGTCTTCGGCGTCGGCATCGAGGAAGTTCCAGGTTTCGAGCTTGTTCACCGCGAAGCCCCCGATCACGACCGTCCCACCCTCGCCGAGGATCGAGATCGATCCTTCGAGATCCTTGGGCCGCGTCCCGCCGGTTGCCTCGATGATACCAAGCGCACCGTTCGCAAAAGTCAGGATCACCGCGGCCGTATCCTCGGCCTCGATATCGACGAGCCGCGTCGCGCTCATCGCCGAAACCGAAACGACATCGCCCATCATCCACTCGAGCAAATCGACATGGTGGCTTGCCTGGTTTGTGAGCACGCCGCCGTCAAACGCCCAGGTCCCGCGCCAGGCGTCCTGATCATAATAGGCTTGGGGGCGGCACCAGCGCACGCGCACGGTTCCCATCACGAGCTTTCCGAACCGGCCCGCTTCCATCGCCTCGCGCAGCTTGACGACCGGCACATTAAATCGGTTCTGCTTGACGACGAACAGCTTGACGCCAGCCTGGTCGCAAGCCGAGATCATGCGATCGGCATCGTCCAGCGTCAGCGCCATCGGTTTTTCGACCACGACATGTTTGCCGTAGGGCGCGAGGTCGATGACGTTGCTTGCGTGATTGCCGCTTTCGGTCAGAACCACAAAAGCGTCGATGTCCGCCTCGCGCGCCATCGTGTGCATGTCGGTGAACCAGGGCACGCCAAACTGCTCGCCAATCGCTCGCGCCTTCGCTTCGACGACGTCGCAAACGGCCGCGAGGCAGGCATTTTCGATCTGCTGGTTGCCAAGCAACTCCGAATGCCGTTTCGCGATCCGACCGCAACCAACCAACGCAAATTTAATCATCGCCAACCTTCAAAGATTTCAGAGGAGATCAGAGCCCAACTCAAACTTCCTGCCCGAGTTGCAGCGGGACGACTGCCCCCAGAGATTGCCCTACCCGCGCCGCCCAACAAAAAAGATGTGCGCCAACCGGGATGGCTTTTCGCCAGAGTTCGATCAGATATCCTTCTTCTCTTCGGAATCCTGCCCATAGCCATAGCCGTAACCATAGCCATAGCCGTAACCGGCCTGACGATTTTTCAACTTGGTCAGAACAAGGCCGAATACATGCGCGTGGACGGCGTGCAGGCGGCCAAGCGAAGACTTGATACCGCGAACCGCGACGCCCTCGGCCTCGGCGACGAAGATGCAACCCTCGACCGAACGCGCCAGCAGCGGAGCATCTGCAAGCCCCAAGATAGGCGGCGAGTCGATGACCACATGGTCATATTCACGCAGCACGTCTTCGACCAAAAGCAGCATGCGGTCGCTGCTCAGCAGTTCGGCGGCACTCGGCGGCATCGGCCCGGCGGGCATCAGGGTAAGGCCCTTTGAATCGACAGGGACGACGAGCTGCTTCCAATCATTGTCGCCGGCCAGGAAGTTGCTGAGGCCGGCCTTATTCGTCTGATCGACGAACTGGTGCATCGATGGCGAACGCATATCCGCGTCGATCAGCAGCACCTTTTTCCCCGTCCGTCCCAACACTGTCGCAAGGGCAAAGCTGGTCGTGCTCTTGCCTTCGGCCGGACGCGTACTCGTCACCATCAAGGATTTGGGCACGCCATGGTCGGTAGAAAAGGCCAGATTCGACCGGATACTGAGATAAGCTTCGGACAATGGTGATTTTGCATCGCGCAAGAGATCGAGCGCGAAACCGTCCTCAGCGTCAGGAATACTGCCGAGCAGCGGCACCTGCAGCAGACGATTGACCTGGCTCGGATCGCGCAGTCCTTCATCGATCTGGTCGAGTGCGATCGTCGCGACGGCGGCAAGCGCAAGCCCGGCCAAGAGCGCAAGGGCGATGTTGAGCACGAGGCGCGGCGACGATGGCTTGTCGGGAACACCAGCGGTGTCGACGATCGAGATGTTGTTCGCCCCGATGCCGGCGACGCCGATTTCCTTATAACGCTGCAGAAGGCCGTCATACAGTTCGCGGTTCGTATCAACTTCACGCTGCACGATATTATACTGGATATTGTCGCGCTGCTGCTGGTTCATCTTGCCCTTGAGCTGATCGACGCGTGCGCGCAGTTCGGTTTCGCGAACCGCGGCTTCGCTATACTCCGAAGAACGGCTCGACAGCACGCGACCTTCTTCACGCGAAATGCTGGAATCGAGCGCGCGAATTTGTTCTGCCAGAGCCCTTGCGGGCGGATAATCGGGCTCGAACTGCACCAGCATCTTGGCATATTCGCCCGCGGCCTCGGCACGCGTCTGGCGGATCTGGTTAATCGCAATATTGTCCAGCGCGTCGCGGCTGACACCCCGGCTACGTGCGCGGCTCTCGGCGGCGATGCGCTCCGCGGTCGCCTTCGCCAGCGCCTCGTTAAGCGCCTCGAGGTCGCTCGACACGAGCGTGCGATCGATTTCGGTTCGCCCGTCAAGGCTCTTGCTTTTGCCTAGCGCGACGATCCCCTTCTGCGAGGCATAGTTGACTAACTCGCGTTCCGAGCTTTCGAGGCGAAGGCGAAGGTCGGCCAGTCGCCCTTCGAGGAAGGTGCGGGCATCGGCGGTTGATGCAAAGCGGCGGTCCATGCTCTGGACGATATATTGTTGCGCCCAAGCATTGGCGATTTCCGACGACAGTTCGGGTGACGCGCTCGAATAGCTGACATCGACAAGCGACGATCCTCGAATCGGCGACACCGAAATATGCTCGAGAAGAGTCTCAACGGTCAATTTTTCGCGCTTCTGTCGCGCAACGGCGCTCATCTGCCGACCGGAGCTGCCCGAAAAAAGCAAGCTGTCATCGGGATCGATGCCGTGCGCCGCGAAGAAGGCGTCGTTCGTCGACAGACGCATTTTTCGCGCCACGCGCTCGGCGAGCGAACGGGCTGTCAGCAGGGAATATTGCGTTTGGTAGAACTCGATGTCGCGCCCGGCATCCGCAGATTCCAGACCTTCGACGTTCGTGATCTTTTTCTGATCACGGCTAATTTCGATGCGCGACGTCGCGGTATATTGCGGGGTTGTCAGCAAGGTTGCCACAAGGCCCATCGCAAGAACCGCAATGACGATCCCTACGATAACCCATTTCCACCGCAGGACCACCTGCCAATATTGCAGCAGAATCGGCGGCGCCAGGTTGAACCGCTCGCCGTCCGCCTCTTCCGAAATATCATCGATCGCATCCGACCGATTCGCCTTCGAATTCATTGATTGCAACATTCTATTCCCTGCCTCGAAGGCCAATACTCTACGGAATGGTCAAGAAGAGTGCTTGCCACCCGACAACCTCGACAAAGCCCCATAAGGGTCCAATTTGGTGGCTCAGCTAGCTGATAACCAATTTCATTGCCACTCTTTTCCTCGCTCGGCCGCCGCATGTCGAGAACGATCAGGACGGGCAATATTTGTCATTAAGTCACGAAAATCGCGTTATCTTTTTCTTCAGTTGTTCAGCGTCGACGTCGACTTGTCAGCCGTCCGCCCTTCCGAAGACGAGGACGCTCGCGCGCCAGAGCGTGCAAGAGACACGTTCGACAGTATCGCCTCCATGCCAGTCTGGCCGCGCCCGCCGGTTGCGACGATTTCAAGCACTTGCACGGGGCATCCCTGAACGACGTTCCATTCAGCGCTGCGGCTCGCTAAAACACCGTCGAGGCGCCACAGCACCGCGCCCTTCGCTTGTGCGCATCGCAGGTTCCAGCCGATGGCACTACCCTCACTCTGGTTGATCGGCGCCAGCTTGAATGAGAAGCGGTATCGACCGGGCGATAAGAACAGGAGTTTGCGCGCCACCGGCCGGGTCGTTTCTGGATTGGCGTAGATGCTCATCGCCGCCCCCTTCGCGTCTACCTGACCCGTCGCGCCGACTTCGGCATCATTGAGCAATTGCCATCCCGCGGGCCCAAAGCCCTTGTTTTGGTCGAGCGTTTCGAGCCCGACGCCGGTCAAGATGCGGTCTGCTCCAGGCTCGGAACGCATCAGCCGCGCGATTTGCGTATATTGCTGCCGTACATAAAGCGCCGAAATAATGTTCGCACGCAACCCGCGCGCGATCTCCGGGTCGGGCCCGCCGCCGGTTTCAAGCATCAGGTCGACAAGCGGCGTCAAATCCTTGCCTTGATCCTTGGAAAAATTGACGAAATCGATCGTCCATTGCTCACCGCTACGCATATAGGGCTTAAGCGCAGCACGGACCTCGGGAAGCTCGATCGCCTTCAGCAGGCGCGGATACAATATTTGCGGAGCAATCGTACTTGTGCGCAGCGCGAGATCATAATGCACGAGTGCATCCTTAAGATCGTCGCGGCGCGATGCTTCCTCGATCAGGAACACATGCGTCAGCGTGTCCCGCCGCGTCAGCGACGCCGCCTTGTGAACCAGCTTGCTCGCCTGGTCTTCATCGCCATCCATTGCCGCCGAAATGGCGAGCAATCGAACGGCCTTCGGATTGAGCGGCGCGTTGCGCAGTGATGCCCGCGCCGTAGACGCAAGCGCCTTGGCAGGAATCTTCTGCCCCGACAGCAGCGACATATCGGCCTTATTGGCCAGCGCATTGCCCTCCCAAGGAACAAAGGCCAAGGCCCGGTCCGGTGACTTGGACCGCGAAAGTCCCGACGCCGCCAAAGCAAAGGTCAGCCAAGCGCCAAGTAAGCCCAGGATTGCGATTACGACGAACTTCGCCAGCATCGCGCCACTCATACGGACGCGGACCTCCTCAGAGGCTGCGGCACCGCGACGGCTTTTTCGCTTTTTGAGACCAAATGCCATCTTCATGCCCCCACTTCGGGCTTGGCCCGGTCACTTGCACTGGGTCCGGCAAGCCAGATCAGGCATATGGCGGCAAGGCACATCATGCTGGGAATCCGTACAGGATAATCGGGAATGCTTGCCAGCCCGAGCACGAAGATCAGCACGGTAGCCAAGCGCGCGAATTGCGTTGCGCGCGAGGTGGAGGCTTCTCGACGCCAGACGCGAAATGAGCGCCGGAGGAATGCGAAAATTGCGGCCGCCAACAGCAAGACACCAGGCAGCCCATAGGTGACGGCTATTTCCAGCCAATCATTATGCGCATGATTTACATAGGCGAGCTTCAGCATTCTGGCTGGCTCGAGGATCTGGAACGCTTCGACAAAGGACCCCGACCCGGATCCGAAAGGAAAATATTTCCAAACCAGCTCGACTGACACCTGCCAGAAATCGCCTCGCGATCCGTCCGCCGCATTCGGTTTTAGCAGGCGACTGAGGGCCTCCGCCCGAGAAAAGACAATGAACAGAACGGCCAATGAAAAAAGGCCGACAACGACGAGCGCAGGAATCAAGGATATCTTGAACTTGCGGCCACCATGACGCACCGTCCGCCCCTCCGCCGGGCGCCGGTACAGCAAGGCGACCGATGCCAGACCGACCAACGCAAAGAGCAGACCCGAGCGAGATCCGCTGACCAGTATCAGCGGGATCAGCACGGCCGCAACCGCAATCGCCAAGACCCGACGTCCCCTTTGTCGATCGGCCGTACCGTCCGGATTCGAAGCAAAAACGGCGAGCATCGGGAACAACATGGCCAACAGGACCGCCGAATGGTTGCGATTGGCGAAGAGGCCGACAGCCGACCCGTAATTGGTAATCCGATAAAGATAGAGCGGCCCCTGCGACCCTCCGATGACCTGGAGCAGTCCGATTATCCCAGACACGACGCCAAGGCCGATCACCACCAGCAGCAGAAGATAGCATTCGCGCCGACGCAACTGCACGCCCAGCAACAGCACCGCCAGCGGCGCAAGCAGCGCGCTCAATGCATGCCATCCGTTCATCGGCGTCAGCGTCAGGGGACGCCAGATATCGCCAAGGCCGACGAGGCGATCTGTCGCAGCGACTTCCTCGCGCCCGGGGAGCGACTGCCAGATCGAAGGCGGCAGGGGGACAAGGTGGAGCAGATTGAGGCCGATTATCGCAATGGCCAGCACCAACAGCCAGCCACGCCCCGCAAAATGATCCCTGCGCAGGGTGGCCAACGCAACGGCGCACATCAAAGCCGAAACGGGCCGCAAGATGACAAGCGAAGTCGTGCCGATGCCCGAAGAGCCGCCAGTCAAGAAAACGAGGACGAGAAAGCCCGTCAGGAGCCAGAATTGGAGCGTCCAGGACTCACGTGAATTGGAAGAAGGCTGCAAGGCGTATCCGTTCGACAAGAGGCGGCCGGCGCAAGGCCGGACCGAAATCACATTTATCGGCCGCCATCTCTGGCTTCGCGCCAGCGACGGCGGTGATCATCATCTCTGGAAGGCCACGATGACCGGCGTGGTCAGCAACGGAATGATCTGAATGAAATCGCGGAACAGGCGACGAGCGGACGAATCGCCAATTACGATCGTGTCGTTCGCGAATACCGCCGGGTCGGCGTAGTTGCCGCTCCGAATAGCCGACAAATTGTAAAGGGCCGCGTATTTCTGGCCATTCACCGTGCGGAAAATGACAACCTCGCCCAACCGCGCATTCTCGGTCGTTCCTTCTGCGCTCGCCACAGCCTGTATCAGCGTCATGTTCGGCGTCACCGGATATTGCCCCGGCTTCGCGACTTGACCGTCGAGGGTCAGCTTTGCGCTCTCGACCTCGAGCAAATTCACCGACACTTGGGGATTGCGAAAATAATTGGCGCGCAGGCGAGCTTCCAGCTGATCCTCAAGCTCCTCGATCGACAGCCCTCCGGCGTTGACTACGCCCGCAACGGGAACCGACAGACGACCGCTCTTATCGATCCGCACCCGGTCGACGCTCGCATCCTCGCTTCCAAAAACCTTAACGGAAAGCAGATCGTCCGCGCCGAGCTTGAACGCCAAAAGCTGGCCGGATTCGTCGCGGGCCACGGGCTCGGGCAGTTCGCTCACGACCTCCATCTTGCCGCCGGCATTCCCGACCTCCGGCTTGCCGCCGCATGCAGAAACAGCCATCATCGCGGCCGACAGCACCATCACACGAAGAACCTTAGCCGGGGTCCATTTCGAAATCGGCTTCATAGCGTGACAGCTCTTCTCTCTGATTTAAATAAATAATATGGCGATCGACATCAGCCGGAAATATCCGCCATCGGCCGTTGATAAAGAGTCCACTAGCTTGCGCGGCATTTCGGTCAAGTCCGATTATGGACGCGCGCGGCCAAAAACGCAGGTTATCAGTCGGCTCGAGATGGCCGTTCGCTACGCCGCTTCGTGCTGGACCTGAACAAACCAATGGTCGGACTTGCTGAGCCCAATGGCTGTCAGTTTGCCGGTGGCATAGGCGCCGGTGTCTATGCCGATCCGGTTCGCCCTGCGCTCGACATCTTCGCTGATGGTATGGCCGTGCACGACCATCCGTCCATGCTCGGATTCACTGCCAAGGAAATCTTCGCGAATCCAGCGAAGGTCGCTTGTCTTTTGCCGGTCGAGTGCAACGCCCGGCCGAACGCCCGCATGGACGAAGACATAATCGCCATATTCGACCAGATCCTCGCCGCGGCCCAGAAAATCGACATGCGACTGCGGGACGCGCCGGGGGAATAGGTCCGCCAGTTCTTCGAAGCTGGTCGCCTCATATAATGCGTCGTCGCGCAAGTAGCTGCGCACGGTCGCATCACCGCCGATGCGGATGAAATAGCGAAGCGCCCGAACCTCTCCGGTCAGCGCCGCCAGCATACATTCCTCGTGATTACCGATCAGGTGATGCGTCCGGTCGAACCGGTCGCGAAGCCCGATCGCGCGGTCGATCACCTTGTCCGAATCGGGTCCGCGATCGACCAGGTCGCCGAGCAGAACCAATATACAATGCTCGTGCGGGCGCCGCGCGCGATCCGCATCGATTTCGTCCAGCAACGCCGCAAACAGGTCGTCGCGCCCGTGGATGTCGCCGATCGCATAGATCAGCGAGCCGTGAGGAACGGCCCGCAAGGCCGGCGGCGCGGCGCGCGTTTTGGCAAAGCGCGAAAAAAAACTCATGACCCGATGATAATCCCTATCCTGCCGGTCCGATCCCGAGCAGACGTCGAAAAAGGCGCCGGCCCATAGCAACCGCGGCCCGCGGTGGCCACAATTTCCGCGCCCTTCCTGGAGGTCCCGCCTTGCCGGAGCATGAACGGTGCGGATCGCCGTGACCGACGCGCCATGCATAGTTAAAGCTATTACAACAGTTTCGCGCTATTGGGCAGCCGCCGCTGGCCAATTTCGCGACAGGCCGGCAAACGAACCCTTCTGCGAGCGAGATCGAAGTGCCGTCCAAGATCATAACCGTATTCGGCACCCGCCCCGAGGCGATCAAGATGTTCCCCGTCGTTCACGCGCTACGTGCGCAGCCGAACATCGACGTCCGGCTCTGTGTCACCGCCCAGCATCGCGAAATGCTCGACCAAGTCCTCGATATCGCGCAACTCGTCCCCGATATCGATCTGGACGTAATGACGCCGAACCAGTCGCTTGACGCGCTGCTCGCGCGCCTGGTCACGGGCCTTGGCGAAGCGTTCGATGCCGAAAAGCCCGACCGTGTCCTCGTCCACGGCGACACGCTGACGACGATGGCGGCGACGCTTGCCGCCTATTTCCGCAAGATCCCGGTCGGACATGTCGAGGCGGGTTTGCGCAGCGGCAATATTTATCACCCCTGGCCCGAAGAGGTGAACCGCAAGGTCACCGGCGTCGTTGCCGATCTGCATTTCGCGCCGACCGAGACCGCCGCGGCCGCACTGCGCGCCGAAAACGTGCCTGCCAACCATATTCACGTCACGGGAAATACGGTGATCGACGCGCTGCTGGCGACCCGCGCGCGGATCGGCGAAGAGCCCGCACTCGCCGCCGGCCTCGATCCGCTTCTGGATCGCTTCACGGGCAAGCGCCTTATCGCAGTCACATCGCACCGGCGCGAAAATTTCGGCGACGGGATGAAAGCCATAGCCGACGCCATCGCCGGGATAAGTGCGCGTCCCGACGTCGCGGTCATCTTTCCCGTCCATCCCAACCCGCATGTGCGCAGCGCGATGGAGCCCATTCTCGGCGGCCTAACCAATGTCGCCCTGATCGATCCGCTCGACTACCCCCATTTCGTCCGCCTGCTCGGCGCGAGCAGCCTTGTCCTTACCGACAGCGGCGGGGTGCAGGAAGAAGCGCCTTCGCTGGGCAAGCCCGTACTGGTGATGCGCGAGACGACCGAGCGCCCCGAAGGCATCGCGGCGGGCACCGCGCGGCTTGTCGGAACCGACAAAAATCGCATCGTTTCAGAAATTTTCAGCCTTTTGGACGATGAAAGCGCCTATGAGGCCATGGCCCGCGCCCACAATCCGTTCGGCGACGGCAAGGCGGCGGAAAGAATTGCGGAGATTATTGCGCGTGCCCATTGATAGCGAACAGAAAGTCACAGTCCTCGGGCTTGGTTATATCGGCCTGCCGACCGCAGCGCTCATCGCGCGTTCGGGCTGCAAGGTAACGGGCGTCGACGTCAGTCAGCATGTCGTCGACACCGTCAACAACGGCAAAGTCCATATCGAGGAAGTTGATCTCGACGGCCTCGTCCAGGGTGTCGTGTCGCGCGGAACGCTTGTTGCGTCGACCGAGGTCGCGCCTGCCGATACCTTCGTCATTGCTGTCCCTACGCCGCACGACGACGAGCATCGCCCCGACATCAGCCATGTCCTCTCGGCCGCGCGGGCGATCGCGCCCAAACTGCAGGTCGGCAATCTTGTCATTCTCGAATCGACCTCGCCGGTCGGCACTACCGAAAAGATCGCCGCGCTGCTCGCCGAACTCCGCCCCGACCTCAAAGTACCCGGCGCCTGCACCGGCGCCGCCGACATCTTCGTCGCTTATTGCCCCGAGCGCGTGCTGCCCGGCCGCATCCTCGTCGAGCTCGTCGACAACGACCGCTGCATCGGCGGCGTCACCCCGCGCTGTGCGCGCCGTGCGATGACCTTTTATCGTCAGTTCGTTCGGGGCGCGTGTGTCACCACCTCGGCACGCGCCGCGGAAATGGTGAAGCTGGTCGAGAACAGCTATCGCGACGTCAACATCGCGTTTGCGAACGAGCTGTCGATGATGGCCGAGCATATGGGCGTCGACGTGTGGGAGGTCATCCGCCTCGCCAACCTTCATCCGCGCGTCAACATCCTGCAACCCGGCCCCGGCGTCGGTGGCCATTGCATCGCGGTCGATCCTTGGTTCCTCGTCCACGGCGCGCCCGATCATAGCCGCCTGATCCGCACCGCGCGCGAGGTGAACCTGGCCAAGACCGCGCATGTCATCGGTGCCGCCGAAATGCTGGTGTCGCAGCACCCGCAGGCGCGCGTCGCCTGCCTCGGCCTCGCCTTCAAGCCCAATATCGACGATTTCCGCGAAAGCCCCGCCGTCGAGGTCGCCGCCGCGCTGGCGCGCCGCTTTGGCAAGCAGATCGAGATTGTCGAGCCTTATGCCCGCAGCCTGCCGATGGAGTTTGCCGGAACGGGCGCCTCCTTGACCGACCTCGATACCGCGCTTGCGGCGTGCGACCTGCTCATCGTTCTGGTCGATCACGACCTGTTCAAATCGATCCCGCTCGAAGAGCGTGGCGACAAAATCGTCTATGATACCCGCGGCCTCTGGCTCGACCAGCCAAAGGCAGGAGAAGGCAGCTCCTTTAATCGCGCGGCCTGACTCCGCCGACTTGACGATCGAACCGTGGGCGGACATGAACCGCGCATGTTCACACGCCTTCAAACACTTGTCGTGGAAAAACCCTGGGGGCGCACGGATATTCCCAGCGATTTCGGCGACTTCGGTGAACGCCGCATCGGCGAGATATGGTTCGCCCATCCCGATGGGGATGAAGCGCAGATCATGGTGAAATTCCTCTTCACGTCCGAACGCCTGTCGATCCAGGTTCACCCCGACGATGTGGCCGCGCAAGCGGCAGGCTATCCGCGCGGCAAGGAGGAGTGCTGGCTGGTCCTCGACGCCAAACCGGACGCCGAGCTCGGGGTCGGGCTGGTCGCCGAAACGACGCGCGAAGCCGTGCATGACGCGGCGCTCGACGGCACGATCGTCGACATGATCGACTGGCGCCGCGCACGCGCCGACGATTTCGTCTATAATCAGGCGGGCACCATTCATGCGATCGGCGCGGGGCTGACCGTCGTCGAAGTGCAGCAGAATGTCGATTGCACCTATCGCCTCTATGATTATGGCCGCCCGCGCGAACTGCATCTCGAAGCGGGGCTCGCCGTATCGGAAACGGCCCCACGCCCCGATCCGCGCGACGGGCGTGTCGCGGCGAACGACAACCGCCTGCTCGTCGACGGGCCGCATTTCCGCCTTCTCCATCTGTCGGGATCCGACGCCGCGGAGTTGCTGCCGCAACATGGCGCCGACTTCACCTTCACCCCCTTGTCACCGGGATGCAGCATCTCGGGTGAAGAGGTAAAACTCGGCGAATGCGTCGCGACCGACCGCGCCGACGGCATTGCGCTTGCCCCGGGGGCACGCGCGCTGCTGTGCTGGCCCGCCTGACATCCCCTGAAAATCGAGACCATAGATGATCATCCCAATCATATTATCGGGGGGTTCGGGCACGCGGCTCTGGCCCGTTTCGACCAATAGCGCGCCCAAACAATTCCAGCCGCTGACCGGCAAAGACAGCATGTTCCTGCAAACGCTCGACCGCGCGACCGACCGGAGCCGCTTCGCTGCGCCGATGATCGTCTGCGGCCCGGCGCACGTCGCGCATGTCGAGGCCGATCTGCTGGCAGCGGGTGTCGCGGATGCCCGCATTGTCGTCGAGCCCGCCGCGCGCAACACCGCCCCCGCGATCGCGCTTGCCGCATGCGCGGCGCTTGCCGAAGATCCCGACGCGACGATCCTCGTCATGCCCGCCGATCATGTCATGACCGACGTACCCGCATTCCTGGGCGCCATCGAGGCCGCGATGCCGGCGGTCGAGGCCGGCGCGCTCGCGACCTTCGGCATTGCCCCGTCGCATCCCGAAACCGGCTATGGCTACATCGCCGCGGGTGCGCCGCTCGCCGCGACGCCGGGCATCTTCGAAGTCCGCCGTTTTGTTGAAAAGCCCCCGCGAGACAGAGCGGAGGCCATGCTTGCCGAAGGCGGCCATTATTGGAATGCTGGCATTTTTCTGATGCGTGCCGATCGATTCCTGGCCGAACTCGAAAGACAGCAGCCGGCGATCGCAGCGTCCTGCGCGGCTGCGATGGCGAAAGCGCAAGAGGACGGCGCCCGGATCCATCCCGAAACCGATGCTTTTCTTTCCAGCCCGTCGGATTCGATCGACTATGCGGTGATGGAGGGCGCCGAACAGGTGGTCGTCGCGCCGGTCGATCCCGGCTGGTCTGACGTCGGCGGCTGGGCGGCGCTGCACGAACTCGGCGACAAGGACGAAAGCGGCAATGTCCGCATCGGCAACGTCATCGCGATCGACGCTGCGAATAATTACCTCCGCGCGTGCGAGGGAAAGCGCGTCGCCGTCGTGGGCGTTTCGGACATCATCGTCGTCACGCACGGCGACGATATCCTGATCATTCCGCGCGAGCGCGCGCAGGAGGTCAAGGCGATCGTCGAATATCTGGCGGCCAATCCCTCGCGCTAGCGGAGCAGGCGTCCCCTCCCCTTGCAGCGCGCGGGACCATCGCCCATATCCCGCCGCATGAGCAATTCCCATGCGCACAGTGCCGCGCCCTGGCACGGAACCACCATCCTTTCCGCCCGCAGCGCCGACAAGGTCGTCATCATCGGCGACGGTCAGGTGTCGATGGGCCAGACGGTGATGAAGCCCAACGCCCGCAAGGTGCGCCGCCTCCACGACGGCAGCGTCATCGGCGGTTTCGCCGGTGCGACCGCCGACGCCTTCACCCTGTTTGAACGCCTCGAAGCCAAGCTCGAACGCCACAATGGCCAGCTGCTCCGCGCCGCAGTCGAACTCGCCAAGGACTGGCGCACCGACAAATATCTCCGCAACCTCGAGGCGATGATGATCGTCGCCGACAAGGAGGTCACGCTCGTCATCACCGGCAACGGCGATGTGCTCGAACCCAAGGGCGGCATCGCGGCGATCGGATCGGGGGGCAATTTCGCGCTCTCTGCGGCGCGCGCGCTCGTCGATTATGAAAAGGATCCCGCGGTGCTCGTTCGCAAGGCGATGGAAGTCGCCGCCGATATCTGCGTCTACACCAACGACCAGTTCACCCAAGAAATCATCGAAATTCAGGCATAATCACATGAACAAGGATCTGACTCCCAAGGCGATTGTCGCTGCCCTAGACACGCACATCATCGGCCAGGACGCCGCCAAGCGCGCGGTCGCGGTGGCGCTGCGCAATCGCTGGCGCCGCCAGCAGCTTTCGGCCGACCTCCGCGACGAGGTGAGCCCCAAGAACATCCTGATGATCGGCCCAACCGGCTGCGGCAAGACCGAGATTTCGCGCCGGCTGGCAAAGCTCGCCGACGCGCCCTTCATCAAGGTCGAGGCGACCAAATTCACCGAGGTCGGCTATGTAGGCCGCGACGTCGAGCAGATCGCACGCGACCTCGTCGAAGAAGCGGTGCGGCTCGAAAAGGATCGCCGCCGCGAGGCCGTACGCGCCGCCGCCGAAGAAGCCGCGATGGAGCGCCTGCTCGACGCGCTGACCGGCAAGGGCGCGAGCGAGGCGACGCGCCAGAGCTTCCGCCAGCGCATCCGCGAAGGCCATCTCGACGACAGCGAGGTCGAGATCGAGATTTCGGACGCCCCGAGCATGCCGTTTGAACTTCCCGGCCAGCCAGGACAGATGAGCATGATCAACCTGTCCGACATGCTCGGCAAGGCGATGGGCGGCCCACCCAAGAAGCGCCGCAAGCTGAAGGTGATCGAGGCCGCGACGCGGCTGATCGAGGAAGAGCAAGACAAGCGCCTCGACCAGGACGATGTTGCGCGGATCGCGCTCGCCGATGCCGAGGCGAACGGCATTGTCTTCCTCGACGAGATCGACAAGATCGCAGTCAGCGATGTGCGCGGCGGATCGGTGAGCCGCGAAGGCGTCCAGCGGGACCTGCTGCCGCTCATCGAAGGAACGACCGTCGCGACCAAATATGGGCCGATGAAGACCGACCATATCCTCTTCATTGCCTCGGGCGCCTTTCACGTCGCGAAGCCGTCGGACCTGTTGCCCGAATTGCAGGGGCGCCTACCGATCCGCGTCGAACTCGGTGCGCTGACTGAGGCGGATTTCGTCCGCATCCTGAGCGAGACCAAGGCCGGGCTGCCCGAACAATATGTGGCTTTGCTCGGAACCGAGGGCGTGACGCTGAACTTCACCGACGACGCCATTGCGCGCGTCGCGAAACTTGCGGCCGAGGTCAACGAGAAGGTCGAGAATATCGGCGCGCGGCGGCTCCAGACAATCATGGAGCGGCTGGTCGAGGAGGTCAGCTTCACCGCCGAGGACGTCGGCGGCACGACGCTGGAGATCGATGCCGCCTATGTCGATCGCCAGCTTTCGGAGATCGTCGGCGATACCGACCTCAGCAAATATGTGCTTTGATCTGACGATCCCTTCCGCGTCTACGGCGCGGGAGGGATCGTGCTGACGCAAAATCGATCCTTATCCAACAGTCCTGAATCTGCATCTTTTCAGCCGTCCGTTTACCGAACTTCATTTGACTTTCGCGCGCCGTCGGTGCGATGAACAGGTGACACGGTCGATCTGGGTCAAACGACCGGCACGGAGACAGTAATGGCAGATGAGGACGTCGCCCCGGAACAGGGCGAGCTTGCGATCACGCGTACCGGCGATCGGCTCCGGCTGGCGCGGGAGGCTGCAGGGCTGTCGCTTGCCGATGTCGCGACGCGGACGCGGATCACTCAGCGCCATCTCGCCGCGATAGAAAAGTCCGATTATTCGGAACTTCCGGGCCGGACTTATGTCACCGGCTTCGCTCGCGCCTACGCCCGCGCCGTCGACCTTCCCGAGGCCGAAATCGGTGCCGCCATTCGTCAGGAACTCGAAGAAGACGCCTATGGTTCGCGTCCGCTTTACGAAGCCTATGAACCGACCGATCCGGCACGCCTGCCCACCGCGCGGCTGACCTGGACGTTGGTCATTGTTACCCTGCTGCTCGCGTCGGCCTATGGCGTGTGGCGCTTCCTCTCGGTCGAACCCGACGAGGCGCTGATCGCGGCGCAAAACCGCGCCGCCGATGCGTCCGAAGCGCCGCAGAACGACGCGGCGGCAACGCCTGCCACCAAGGCCGGCGGCCCGGCGGCCGTGGCTACCAACGCGCCCGTAGTACTGACCGGCATTTCGGAAGTCTGGATCGGTTTCGACGACGCGAAGGGCAAGACCGAGAATTGGCGTACGCTCGATGCCGGCGAGACCTATCAGGTTCCCCCCGAATATATCGAACAGTTCACACTGCGCACTAGCATTCCGCAGGCGCTCAAGGTCACCGTCGGCGGCCGCGACGTCGGGCCGATCGGCGCCGCCGATACGCTTGTCAAAAATGTCTCGCTGAAGCCCGCCGATCTGGTGGCGCGCGCCGAGGGCAATGGCGCAGCGAGCACGGCAGCCCCGACCACAGGGCCGCGCCCCAAGGGTTGATACTTCCGATCATTCGGGCCGGTCGAAGCTGCAGCGCGCCGAATTGGGTTTGCGCTGCGGCGCTTTGCCGCGTTATGGATGGCGAAATTGGTTAATAGTCGAGGACCTAACGGCAGATGATGATGCGTCAGATCACTTTCCTTGGAGCGGCAACGGTCGCGCTCGTGGCGGCGATGCCCGCGGCGGCGCAGGATACCACCGTCGTCAAGCGGGTCGAACGACTTGAGAAGGAAATGCGCGCAGTCCAGCGGTCGGTCTTCCCGGGTGGCAGCCCGACTTTCTTCGAGGGCGAGATCGCGCCCGACAACACCCCCGGCGAGCGCGCGCGCACCAACGCCCCGGTGATCGACCTGACCGCGCGCGTCGATGCACTCGAATCGCAGCTGCAGGCGCTGACCGGCCAGACCGAACAAAATGCCTTCCAGCTGCGCGAACTCGAAAAGCAGTTTACCGCCTATAAGGCCGAAATGGACAAGCGTTTCGCCGATCCTGCGGTAGAAGCCGCACCCACCGCGACGCCCGCGAGCCTTGCTCCGACGGTGAAGCCGCCGGCGGCCGCGACCACCGTCGCGGCAACCCCGGTGAAGAAGCCCGCCGACAAGCCCGCGGCGAAGCCTGCGACCACCGACGCCGCGCGGCTCGCACTCGTCAAAAAGGTCGAGGTTCCGGCGAGCGGCAACGAGACCAAGGACGCCTACGACTACGGCTACCGCCTGTGGGAAGCCAAGCTCTATCCCGAAGCGCAGGCGCAGCTGAAAACCGTCGTCACCAAATGGCCGAAGAGCAGCCAGGCGAGCTTCGCGCAGAATTTGCTCGGCCGCTCCTATCTCGACGAAGGCAAGCCCAGCCTCGCCGCGGTCGCCTTTTACAATAATTACAAGGATCGCCCGAGCGGCGCGCGCGCACCCCACAGCCTGATGTATATGGGCGTCGCGCTCGACAAGCTCGGCCGCAAGGCCGACGCGTGCAAGGCGTTCCGCGAACTTGACGAAGTCTATGGCGACAAGGCGCCACAGGATGTCCGGACCGATGCTGCCGCCGCAAAAACAAAAGCAGGTTGCTGACCGCGACGCTGCGGGCCGGCTAGGCGGCGACCTCGCCGCGCTGCTCGGTCCCGGCTGGCATCGACTCCATTATGGTGTCGCGGTGTCTGGCGGCCCCGACAGCATGGCGTTGCTCTGGCTGATGGCCTCGCTGCTGCCCGGACAGGTCTGGGCAGCGACGGTCGATCATGGCCTGCGCAAGGGGTCAGACGAAGAGGCGCGCATGGTCGCGGGCTTTTGCGACCGCGAACATATTCCGCATTCGACGCTGCGCCCACCCGCCCCGATCAAGGGATCGCAGCAGGCCGCGGCGCGCACCGAACGCTATCGCCTGCTCGAACAATGGCGCGAAGCCAATGCGCTCGGTCATATCGTCACCGCGCACCACGCCGATGACCAGCTAGAGACGATGGTGATGCGGCTCAATCGCAGCAGCGGCGTCGGCGGACTTGCCGCGATCCGGGCGAAGAATGGCCTCATCGTGCGACCATTGCTTCATTGGCGACGCAGCGAGCTCGTCGACCTCGCGCTCGAAAACGACCTGCCCTTCGTCGACGATCCGTCGAACAGCGACAACCGCTTCGACCGCGCACGGTTGCGCCATGCGCTGCGGGCGCAGACGGCGCTCGACCCTGTCGCCGCGGTAAAATCGGCGGCGTGGCTCGCCGAGGCAGACGAGGCGCTCGATTGGGCGGTCGAGCGGCTGATCGCGTCCTGGCCCGACGCGTCCGACGTCGCCGTGATCCGCAACGACGACTACCCGCCCGAGATGTTCCGCCGCATCGTCGCACAGCGGCTGCGCGCCAACGCGCCGCAGCTCGTATTGCGCGGCGCGGCGCTCGACAGCGTGATCGCGGCGATGCACGAAGGGCGGCGAGCGATGGTCGGCGCGCTGCTGATCGATGCGGTTCGCGGCCTCGAAGGGACGATTTGGCGCATTTCTGCGGCGCCGCGACGGAAAGCCGCGAAAAAGGCCTGATTGCCTCATTGTCATTTAACCCGATTATCCTATCTTGTTCGGGATAGGGGCGCAGTGCCGCGCCGTTTAGGAAAGTATCCGCATGCAGGACGACAAGGAACCGCAGGGCAATCCCTGGATGAAGAGCGTGATGATCTGGAGCGGCATCCTGCTTGCCATGCTCCTCGTCGCCTCGATGTTCGGTGGTGCTTCGCAGCCTGTCGGCAGTCCGCTTGCCTATTCCGAGTTCCGCCAAAAGATCCAGGAAGGCAGCGTCAAGGACGTGGTCCTGTCCGAAGACAAGGCAACGGGTACGCTTTCGAACGGCGACCGTTTCAGCGCGAACATCGTGCGCGATCCCGAACTGCTAAAACTGCTCAACGACAATGGCGTCAAATATGACGGCAAGGCGCCCGACACCGGGAATCTGTGGGTCTATCTTCTCATGCAGTCGCTGCCGTTCATCCTGATCCTCGGCATCGCCTTCTTCGTCTTCCGCCAGGTCCAGAAGAACAACGGCTCGGGCGCGATGGGCTTTGGCAAATCGCGCGCGAAGATGCTCACCGAAAAGCAGGGCCGCGTCACCTTCGACGACGTCGCCGGCATCGACGAAGCGCGCGAAGAGCTCGAAGAAATCGTCGAGTTCCTGCGCGATCCGACAAAATTCTCGAAACTCGGCGGCCAGATTCCGAAGGGCGCATTGCTCGTCGGGTCACCGGGCACGGGTAAGACTTTGCTCGCCCGCGCGATTGCGGGCGAAGCGGGCGTTCCCTTCTTCACCATTTCGGGTTCGGACTTCGTC
>Ga0209050_1001010_pt1 | contig 35166 bp, 27 predicted proteins | sample Araplavi_mTSA_r2_FD_184276 | JGI IMG/M metagenome (GOLD analysis project Ga0209050, IMG submission 184276) | Arabidopsis root microbial communities from North Carolina, USA - plate scrape MF_Cvi_mTSA_r2 (SPAdes) (version 2) | ecosystem: Host-associated > Plants > Roots > Endosphere | place: USA... | reverse complement strand
TACCAGCGGAATTCAGCCACGCGGCGATCTCGGTGCCTTCCTTGTCGATGACGGTGTAATTGTACCCGCCGCCGGGGCAGACAATCATCGCTGGAGCGGACGCAGCACCGGCTTTCTGCGGCGCTGGAAACAGGGCCAGCGTGGGTCGGCTGACATTGGTGATGCGATGGAACCCATCATTCCTCGGCACCTCCGCCTCGGGAGCTGAGGCCCCCTGCCCCGGCATCTTTCCTTCCGGCCAGACATCCACCGTTGCGGCGGGTGAAGCAGTCGGCTTTGGCGTCTGCGCGAAGGTGGTTCCGATCATGAAGGCGAGAAAGGTGAGAGTTCGGGAGAGCATGAAAGTGGTTTAACGATGAACGCGGGATTCGCCCAGCGCAGAGCGTTGTTTCCTGCCCTCAATTTTTCCGTGCGCGCACCCCGTTTCTCTTACCTGATTTATTCGGTCTGGAGCCACAGTTTGGCGATGGCTCGGCCCAGCGGTTTGCTGGTCTGGACGTAGACCAGCACGAAACTGGGTAGCCCGCTGGGCGTCTCGGCCTGGCCGGTGTCGCCTTGACCCGTGAAGCGCGCCGTCTCGACGAAGGAGGGGTCGAGTTTCAACGTCCGCGAGCAATCCTGCACGAGGCCGAGTTTGTTCTGCGGCAGGAGCAGGAAGGAAACCTTCGTGGCGGGGTCGAGCAGCGTCGCCCCGAAATGCAGCTTCTGGCCGGCGGGAATCGGCAGCAACACACTCATGTAGGTACCCGTGCCGTCCTGGAGCGGAGCCAGCGCCATCCATCGATCTGGCATGCCCGCTACATAGGTCGAGAGCTGAAGGTCGGGGTTGTAGAGCAAATTGCCGGCGGGCTCCGAGGGCGGCAGGTGCAGGGTCGGCGATTCCGTTTTTCCTGCGGCGAGAGTCAGCGGATCGGAGATCGCCAGGGCGGAGCCCACCCGATAGGCGAGCACGCGGTAGGTTCCTTCGGGCAGGTTGTGGAAGGAGAAGGCGCCCTGTTCGTCCGTGTGGGTGGAGTAGTCGGTACAGGCCGCAAAAATCTCGGCCGGGCTTTGTGGGGGGCCCGGCAGTTTCCGCGCGTCCAACAGCAGGATTTCGGCGCCGCTTTTTTCGAAGAGCGAGGTGGGTGCCCACGCGACTTTGCCCAAAAGCGCCGCGCGTTCACGGGTCTCCGTCAGGCCGAGGGTGAAGAGGGTAAAAAGCGTATCCGCCACGACGCGGGTGCACTCCACCGCGGCGGGAACCTGCTCGGCGGCGAGAGCGTCCCATCGCGCCTGCACCTCGGCGATTCGATCGGTCTGAAAGAATGGGACCAACTCGGTGGCCTCTGGCAGGAGTTTTCGGCCGATGGGCTGGGAAAAATCAATCAATCCGCCGACTCGCTGGACGAGCCCGCGGAAAAATTCCTCATCGGTTTTCCCGAGCAGGACGGGCTGGTAATCCGGTACAGCGATCCGGTCCAGGGGCAGGGCGTTGTCGAGGACGGTATGCGCGGGGGGCGAAGTCCGGCCCGCGTGAGCGGGTGCGCCGCAGTCTTCGCAGAGGTGGAGTAGTGCGCCGATGCGGCGGGCTGCCTCGGTCGGCGTTTCCGTGCGCAAAGCCTGCAAAGCTCGCTGGGCAAACCCGACCAGTTCCTGGTTCATTTTCGTCCGATCCACGTCGGGAACATGATAGCCGTAGAGGAATGGAACCTCGCGCGTGAGCAGATAGTCGTTGGCAAAACACTCGCCCCAAGGGCGCCGGATATAAAGGCTCTGCATGTCCGGGATCCCGGCGTAGCCCGTCGTGCCTCCGACTCCGCCGAGCCAGCCCCAGTTCTTCTCCCCCAGGGCCGCCGCCCACTTCGCCCGATCCGGGAGAATGGCCTGTGCCTCCACCGTGATTTTCCGATGCCCATCCCCCCAGGCAAAGACACCGACGGGAATCAGGAAATTCAGGAGGAAAAGAAAAAGCGGTTTCATGGGGGTGAAAGCATGAACCTCCGCAAACCAGCCGACTTAGGCAACGGTCCACCTCCGGCGCAAATCATGAGACGGAGACTCGCGGAGCGCGATATAGGATGGAAGCCTATGCAGGGGCTCTACCCAAAGCCGTCTTGCCCCCGGCAAGCTTCCGTTGGAGTACAGGCTTTCCCTTGCTCGTGGCTGCAAGAAAACGCCAGCCGCCTTCCCTCAGCTAAAGGCTGTACTCCAACATGAGTCAGCCGCCTACGGCGGGCTTGATTTCAAGGCGGCTCTGGGAAGAGCCGCCTACGTTCGCGGCGCGGAGTTTCGGGCCTCCAAGGTTACGCTCAGTTGTCGCTGAAAATGCGCAGCGCACTGAAGTTGAAATGGGCGCCGTCGGTCTTTTCCACGGTCACGCTTTGATAGGATGCGTCGACGGGATCGCAGGTCCACGTGCCTTGTTGCGGAAAGGCCGTGGAGCCCTGGGTGCCGAGCACCGTGGAGGTTCCGGTGCCCTTGGGGCCAGTCCATCCTTTGACCACGAAATTGCGTCGGGTGCCGTCGTTGACGGTCCCGTCCTGCCGGGCAACGAGTTCAATGTTGGTCACGCGCTGGCCGCGCTGGAAATCGACGGTGAACTTCGGCGCGGGATCGCCGGCCGCTGAGGCCCACAAGGTCGTCGAGCGCTGGTCGGTGGCGCGATCGGCCCAATAGTTATCCGCATAACTGCTGCTGGCCGAAACGCGGCAGAGCGGCGCGATATCCCGACTGGCGGAGTAGGTGGTCGGCGGGCCGTAGCTGTCACACCCAGGACGCGGACCGACGTTCGCGGCGACGTAGCTCACGTCCACGTTGTTGTTCACGATGTCCAGATACGGCGTCCGGGGCGGAGTGTAGTTGCCCAGGACGGAGTGATCGAAGATGTAGTGATCGGCAGGGGCGCTGATCGCCGTGATCACATTGCGCTCGACCCGGATATGATTGGAGCCTTGGTCCAAGTAAATCCCCGCCGCACCCGCGCCGGGAGTCACGTAGGTACTGAGCGTGATGTCGTGAACGTTGTTCTGCCCGATGTGCAGGTAGTTCGTCGTGCCCAAGTCATCGTTCTGATCATCAAGGGTGTAGATGCCCGAACCGTCCTTCAGCGTCTTCATTACGTGATGCACGTGATTGAGATCGCACCAGTTATCCCGCATCGGCGCCGCCCCCTGCCCGCCCCAGCCCCAGCCGATCGAAACGCCGGTATAGGGCAGGTCGCGCACCTCGTTATGGAGGAAGGTATTAAACGACCCGTAGCGCATAAAAATGCCGACCGCGTCGAAGTATTCCGCACCGCATTTCTCCACCAGGTTGTCGCTCACAAAGCAGTTGTCGACGTAGTTGGTGCCTTTGACGTTCGGCTGAACGGCGGGGTTGCTGGCCAGGAGCGGGAGATAAGTCTGGCTCGGCCAGAGGACGAGGGCATTCCCGCAGATGTCGTTGAAATGGCAGCCAGCCACCCGGCATTGGTCGACGTAGGCGCGGAGCTCGAGCCCGGCTCCGCCCATCCGCTGGAAGGTGCAGTGCTCGAAATCGACTTCGAACGCATTCAAGACCACCACGCCTCCGGGGATCGTGGCGCTCACGCCACTTCCATTGACCCAATCCCCGGCCTGATTGCCGACAAAGCCGTTGGCGGCGACGGAGGGGGCGGTCCAGTTCGTGTGCTCGAAACTGAGGCCGCTAAAGACCAGGTCATGGGCCCGGCTGGTGGTGGTATTGGCTCCGGCCACGCGCAGCACTTCCTGCTCTGACGGGACGATTACCTCAGCCGTAGCCAGCTCGACGGCAGCCGGTTTCGAATACCAAATATTTTCCCCGGGCCGATGATAGAATCCCTGGTTGATCGAGAAGAAGTTCCCGGAGCGCTGGAAATAATACGCGTGTTTGGAGGTCGCGCTGAATTCCCAATAGTAATCGAAGAAGTGCGGGGCCGTCGGGTAGATCCGGGTTTTGCCAGTGGCGGAATCGGAGGTGTACGTGAATTGACTAACTTTGGCCGTCCACATCGCCATCACCACGATCTCCACGGGATGAAACGAGGTATAATAGGGTAGATGCGCCGTGGGGATCTCGATGTATTTATCCGTCGCGTTCACCGTTGCATCGTTATCGAAGACATCGGTACTGGCGAAAAACTCATGGCCCCCATTCACGTAGAGCTGGCGGACCTCGGAGGAATAGGCACTGGTGGTGTAGTAGGTCGAGCCCGAGTATTGGACCCAGGAATTCGGTAATTTTTTGCCCGCACTGAGGACGACCTTTTTCCCGGGCTCATTTCGCCAAACGACGCGCCAGCCGTTCCGTCCGGAATCGGTATCGTTGAAGGTGAAGGTGGTACCGTTCGTAAAATAGGTCCCCTCGCCCAGCACGACTTCGATGTCGCCAGTCATCGCCGAGGTCAGGCTGCGGACCAACGTCTGCGCGCCGCCGATGCTCTGTTTCGCCAGCGCCCAGGTGCTGCCGTCGTTACTATTACTCCCGTCCGGCTTGACGTAGATCGTCCGGTAAGTTCCGGCCTCGGCGAACTCGGAAAGGCCGAGGCCCAGGAGCAGAAGGGTGAAGGGCAGGGGGAAACGGGGGAACTGCATGGTGTTTTGGGGAGTGGGGATTGGGGGAACGAAGGAATGGAGAAGTTCCACTCCGGCGCTGGCTCGCAGACTATGAGTCTCCCCTGCCCCGACAAGGCAGGGCTGGTTGCACTTTCCCAACGCTCGTTGCACACACAAGACGGACTCGCCTCCCAACCAGCCGGCGGCTGGCCGCGAAATGGCGCACGCTCTTTCAGTTCACCCCCCCGCTCCCTTTCTTCGGTGCTTCTGGAAATGAATCTTCGCGGAGGCAGCCTCGCCGCAGCAGCGATGCGATTCTCTGAATGATGCCGCGCTTGCTTCGTCCCTTCCTCTTGTTAGCGGCCGGAGGTTCGCTTTCCGGCTGCATCCTCGACCGCCTTTGGGAAACGCATCGGCAATTTTATGCGAAGGACCCGCAGGTGATCATCGAGAACGCTCCGGACGGCAGCGTGCGGTTCCGTTTTTTGCAGCCCACTCTGCTGGAGAGCGATATCGACTGGCTCATCGGGCAGCCGCCCACGCGGAGGGTTTCGCGGGAGGGAGTGCGATTTGCCGACTACATTCTGGTGCAGGAAGACCACGATAAAGCAGCGCCGTCCGCGATCCGGGGGCGGGTGCACTACGTGCCTGTGGGCGAGCAATATCGGCTCGCGAAGATCGAGCTGCCCCGCGTGGTTAGTCTCCTCGTGACGCCTGAGATGATTTCTGCGGCGATCGAAACACTCCGTTATCCGGCTCCGGAACTTTTGCAGCGCCGGCTCCGGGTGGATTTAAAAAGCTTTCACGATCTCAAGCTGCCGAGCCGCCGGGAAATCGAAGCGGCGATCGGCTCGCCCAATGAGGCGGATGAAACCACGGCCACTTACCGCTTCCGCCTCCAGCCGCCGGCGAAGCAGCCTGCTCCCGCTGAAACCCAGCCGATCGAAATCACCCTGCGCTACGCGCCGAGTGGCCGGCTCCGGCAGGCTGAAGGGCAATATCTGCGTTACCGGGTCCGCGTGGATCTGGAAAAAGAGGAGGCGATTTTAAATGTGCGGTGATCGGGATGCCCGCTGGTTTCGCCCGGCCTGGCGCTATTTCTCGGCGATGTCGGCGAAGCCGTCCTGCGGGTCCACGCCGAAATACTTTCGCATCTCTTCGTAGAGCTCGGGGCGTTTTTGGAAGAGCTGGCGTGGCTTTTCGAAAAAGGTCTCGGTTGCGACGGCGAAAAACTCCGCGGGATTCGTTCCGCCGTAAGGATCGATCACTGTCTTGCGGCCGGCTTCGAGCAGGTGCTGGAAGTCGTCGTAGTTTTCCTGAAACACTCGCGCCCATGAACGATACGCCGCGCGGTTCGGCAGGCCGGGTGCGCCGTCCGTCGCCCCATCCTCGTGGTCGAGCTGATGCGCGAATTCGTGGAGCGTGACGTTGTGCCCATCGCCGGGATTGCGGGCGCCCTGGGCCACCGAATCCCAGGCCAGGACGAGCGAGCCCCGGCCCCACGATTCGCCGAGCCGCGCGACCACTTCCTCGGTCACCACGCCCATTTCATCCACGTGGGTCTGCACCGAGCTAAACGTGCTCGGGTACAGGCAGACCACCTTCAGCTTCGGATACGGTTTGCCCTCGCGATGCACGACCAGCAGGCAGGCCTGCGCCGCCACGGTCAGAATCATCTCTTCCGTGAGCTCCAGCCCGCCGCAGCCTTCGAAGCGGATGGTGGCGATGAATTGCGCGATACACTGGTGCAGCCGCAGCCGCAACGCCTCCGGCAGCCGGGCATAAAGCGGCACGTTCTTTTCCAGCAGGGCGATCCATTCCTCGTGGAAAACCGCCGGGGTCGTGGTCTCGCCGCTGAAGAGAGCTTTTAACTTCTGCCAGATCATGCCCGCGATGCTGCCGAACCTGCGCCACTCGGGTCGAGCCGAAGATTCCGCACCACTTTCAGTACCCTGAAAAAGAGGATCCGTTGGTATGGTTACAGTCGCCTTGGGCTGGCGGATCCGTTAGGACGGGAGGGATGCCGCCGCTTCCTGCTCCCGGTTCCCCCGAAGCCAAACGCCAACAGGCCAAGTTTGAATTTCTGATCCTCTTCTGCTTTGCGCTGCCCTTTCTTGGCATGGCGCTGGCGCTGGGCACGGAGCCGCACTGGTTTTTTGAACGCACCGGCCGCGAGGTCTTTCGCCTGACCGGCTCCAACCACTTTGCCGGGTACCAGTTTTACATCAAAACCATCGAAGGCGTCGAAAGCGTGTCGCTGAGCTCAGGATATTCGAGAACTCGGCGCGATTCGCCCAGCGATCGCCAGAAGAAGAGCTCGCCGCACCTCACCGCAACGGGACTCCACGACGCGCGGATGAGCTGGAGCCGGGAGGAGGACTCCAGCACCATCGACGCCTTCATGCGCAGCGACGCCCCCAGCCTGCTGCTAATCGATCGGCCCGCGTGGTGGCGCCAGGCGCTCACCTGGATTTCGCTCGCCCTCGGCACGCTGCTCCTGTTCCGAGCGGTGCGGAGCTTCTTTCCGAAGAAATAAGCCCCGCCACCCATTGCCCCTCGGGTGGGTTACTTCGCCGGTTCGGCGTTGTAGACTTTGAGGTCGTCGAAGAAGCCGTCCTTGCCCATGCAGCCAAACTCCACCTTCGACTTCGTCGGATGGGCGATGCCGGGGGACTGCAGGAAGGCTACGGGTTTGCCGTCGATCGAGGCGCGCATGGTGTCGTTCACCGTCTCGAGCATGAAGGTATGCCAGGTCTGGGGATCGAGGCTGAGCGGGAACGCGGCATTTTTCCGACCGGCGGGAGCCGGCGGTTCACCGGTGGCGCCTTCGGGCCGGGCCACGGCGAGGCCTTTCTGGTCCACGAGCGTGATCTTGTCCGCCGCGATCCGCGCCATGCAAATGTGGCCGTAGTGGGAGCCATTGAACTTGCGATCGTCGTACTCGGCGGTGACGGATTCCGCGGTGCCGAGCTTGAAGCGGAATTCGATGACGCTGTCCTTGGTCGGGATGTCGTTGCCGATGACCGCCTGATGCCCCTTCACTGCCAGTTTCGCCGGCTTCCCATCCGCGGCTTCCACCGCCGGGGTATCGAAGCGCATCTGCGTGCCCTTAAGCGTGCCGTTCTCGAAAGAAAAGGTCGGCACTACGATGGTCCACGGCTTGTCGAGTGCGGCCCGCTCGAAGTCATCCGAGAAGAGCAGCTCTTTCTTCTTCGCGATCGGCTCCGCAGGAATCGAGGGGAGCTTCGGCGCATCGGCAGCGAAGGCAGTAGCGGTGACGAGAAAGAGCGGGGCGAGGCGGAGGAGGTTCATGAGCAATGGATAGCGGAGAGTGGATCGCCAATCCAACCGGACATTTCGGCGGGACGCGTGCCTCACTCTGCGGTTGCCTTCAAGGCGCTACCGGCAGCGCGTAGCACGCGGTTTCGGTGGCATTGCGCACGAGAAGCTTGTCGCCGACGAGCACCGGATGATTCCACGTCTTGCCCTGGAGCGCGGGGAAGGACGTGAGTTCTTTGTGCGTGGTGGGATCGGCTTGCAGCAGGACGACGCGGCCGTCCTCCGCCGCGATCAGGATCTGGTCGGATGAATCGAGGAGCAGCGCCTCGCCTTTCCCGTAGCGCCCGCCCTTCCAGGCGCGCACGCCGGTCTTGAGATCGAGACAGCTGAACATCGAACCGTCGACGCCGTAGAGATAGCCTTGGTGCGCGATGAGGTCGGAAAAGTCGGTCTTCAACTGCTTCGAAGTCCACAGTTCTTCCGCGACGAGTTGATCGCCTTTCTTGCTCACGCGAATGGCGCGCGTGCCCTCCGACATCGGGGTGGGCAGTAAGAGCACGTCTTCGCCGATCACCGTCGGCTGGAGCGCGCGGTAGCCTTGGAATTTCCATTCGTAGTTCAGCCGCACCTGGCCAGTGGCGGGATCGAGGAAGAGCAAACCGTCGTTGGTGAGCATGAGCAGCGTGTCTGCACCGAGCACCTTGCTGAGTTGCGGTGAGCTATACGACTCGGGTCCGCAGGCTACCGACCACTTGGGTTCGCCGCTCGCGGCGTCGAAGGCCATGACGCCTTTGTCGCCCTCCCCACCCGCGTAGATGATGACCAACGAATTCGTCACCAGGGGCGATGACGCGTAGCCCCACATGGGGAGCTCCTTGCGGCCGCTGAGGCTCTTGAAGTCCTGCTGCCACACCACTTCGCCCGTGCTCGCCTTCAGGCGTTGCAACACTCCCAACGCGCTGGTGACGAAGACCGCTCCATCGGCCAGCGTCGGGGTGGCGCGCGGGCCAGGGCCGCCCATCGCTTCGTCGAAGCGCGCTTCGCGTTGCTGCGCCCAGACTTCATTGCCGGTGGCGACTTCGTAGCAGGCCACGACTTCGCTCGGCCCGCGTTGCTCCTGCGTAAAGGCATAGGCTCCCGCAACCGCGAACGACGACCAGCCGGCGCCCACGGGTTTTTTCCACAGCAACTTCGGCGGGTTCGCTTTCCAGTCCGTCGCCAACTTGGGTGCCTTGGTGTGCCCCAGGCGATCCGCTCCGCGGAATCCGGGCCACTCGGCGGTGGCGATAGCCGTCTCGATCTTCGCGCCCGCGCCTTCCACCTTCGCGGGCGCGCTCTTCGTCCAAGCACCAGCCCCCGGTGCCGGCGACCAGCGCGAATGGAGCTCGAACGCATACGCCCCGGTGATGCCGAAGTTTTGCAAAAGCAGGGTGATGGACATGGCCAGGACGGCCCCGAGCAGCACGCCACTCACGCGCGACTTCGCCGGCTGGCGGCGACTGAAATAAGCACCGAGTCCGAAGCCGATCATGCCGAGGGGCAAGGTCAGGTAGGTGGTGATCAGGCCACGCATCGAGGGATGGCTCAGTAGCACGATCACCGTCACGGCCACGATGAACCCCGAGAAACCGATGAGCTTCTCGCGCCCAGTCGCGCGGCTTCCCGCCAGCCACCAGATCAGCATGAGGACACTCGCCAGCAGCGGAAAAAAGACGGGCACATACCAAAACTGGCTGCTCGCGCCTTCGATGAAGCGCGGCACGTAGCGGCACAGGACGATGATCGCCATCAGCACCAAGGCTGGCCACATCCGCAGGGGTTTCGTTGGGGATTCTAACGGGGGCGTTTCTGCATTCATGGCGTGGAGCGTGAGGGCGGACGGAGTCGGTGCTCTGACGGGTTCGGAATCTGAGCGTGGGCGGATCCGAGCGTCAATAGAGGGTACCTCTTCGTGGCGTTAGAGCGGTTTAAATGAATGGAGCCATTTTTGGGCACTCGTTCTGTGGGGGCCGCAGCGGGGTGTAGCGTGCGCTCTATGAGCGCAGTTTCCCTCTCGGCTCGTAGAGCCGACGCTACACGAGCACGCATGCGTGGAACGTGCTCCTCACCGCACCTGCGCCCTTCGGCTATAACTCCATTTAAACCGCACCAGATCGACCGCTTCATTCACTGCGAACGCGAGCGGGCTAGCGAAGGGGCGTTAGTTGCCGCCGGCGAATTCGGGGAGCGCTACGACGGTGGCCTGGAGGTTCAGTCGGCTTGTTTTCAGAAACTTTTTGGTTTCGTCGTCGGTGGGAACGCGTCGCAGGAGATCGTCGAAGACCTGCTTGACCCTGAGGGTCTTGAATTCGGTCGTGGCGAGAACGGCCTTGGTCGCCAGCGAGCGGCTCCGGCTGGCCTGCTTGCCGAACTTGAGCAGTTCGTCGTCCGTGGGAGTCCGCCGCAGGAGTTGGGTAAAAAGTTCCGCCACAAAGGCCCGGGCGGAACCGCGAATCTGGTTGCCCTCCGGATGGGCAAAAAGCGTTGCGATCAAGGCCTCCTCACTGCCGGTGGAACGCTTGAGCGCCTTGAGCGCGGCCGCGAGCTCTACCTCATCCGGCTGGCGCAGGAGGATGGCGTTATAGCGTTCGCGGATCAGCAAGGTGAGCGCGTCATCGGAGCGGATGATGCTCTTCGCCACCGTGGCGCGCTTCGTTCCCCCATCGAGCTTGGCTTGGAAAGGGCCGGCATCCGTCCCGAAGTTGGCCGGCCTGTGGAGGAATCGGGAGAAAAGCGCCGCGACGAAGGCGGCATTCTCCGTCGGGGCGTTGCTGGTGTTGAGGTTGAACCGGGCGCCGTCATCCCCTTGATCGAAGACCGCCGTTTCCGCGTCGCCGGCAAAAACGTTGTTGGCGGCGGAGATCGTGCCGGAGCCAAGGCCCGCCACGATGGCCGCGTTGTTCGACGCCGCGGCCGCGCTGAAGAAGGTGAAGTCATTTCCACCCAGGCTGCCACCCGTCCCGCCGCCGAGGTCGATATTCGTGGTCGCGATTCCAGCGGAGGTCACCGAGATGCCGATGGCGCCCCGGAATCGATTCCCTTCGACGACCGCACTGGCGCTACCCGTGCTGGTCAGCGAAATCCCCAGGTTCGTTCCGGCCGGGGTGATGAATTCGTTACCGCGCACGGTAAACGAAGTGGTGAGCCCCGCCGTGCCGTTTCCGCACGCGATCATCGCGCTCGAATCGGTCGCGGGGAATTCGAAACGATTGGCTTCGATGACAATATTCTGCGCTCCGGAGGCTACGGAGATCGCGCCGAAATAACTATCCGAGTCCGTGAAAAGATTATTGCGGATGGTCAGATTCGTAACCCCCGCTCTGATCTCGAGTTGGATGGTCGCAGCGTTGCCGACGGCTCCGCGAAACACGTTGCGCTCCACGATGTCGTTCTTCGCTCCCGCAGTTTCGTAGCTCAGCAGGGCATGCACGGCATTCGCCACGATTTGATTGTCCGCGATGACACTCCCCGTCGCCGCCTGCACGCGGATCAAGGCCGTCCCGCCCAGGCCGGAGAGGTCGCGGAGGCGGTTCGAGGAAACGACCGCGCCCGTGCTATTCAAACGCAGCGTTCCGCTGCTGCTCTGGTCGACCAGGATATTGTTGGAGAAAACAAACCCGGGGCCATTCGCCGTCAGGCTGCCATTGAGCGCGTTCACGAGATTGAGATTTTCCCAACGAACCCCGGTGCCAGTGACGGATACGGCGTCCTGAATGGTGATGGTGGGAAGTTCGGAAGCGTCGAAAGCCGGATTCCCGCGCAGCGTGAACGAAGCGAGTCCGAGCGCGGTATTGAGCTGCGAGGCGGTGAGCCCGGCCGGACGCGCGCCGGGTTCGATCTGGATCACCGCGCCGGGAGCGAGCGCGGGGGCCGTGCTCAAGGCCAGGGGGAGTGAGTTGAAGGTGTCCACTTTGTCCGCGGGGACATCAGGAGGAACCACGCGCCGAAAGGTGGGACTCGCGAGGGCCTGCCAGGAGCACACCGACAGGAGGAGTAGCCGTAGGCACAGCTTACGCATACCGGAATTGCAGCCGAATTGCGGGCAATGTCAATCCGCGGGAATCAGCCGGGCCACCACAGCCGATTCCAAACGCCGCTCAGCCAGCGGGGGGCTCGAAGGTTTTCAACCACCGAAGTCTTCCGCCCGCCCCTCCACCGCGAGGCTACTCCGCTGAAGCACCAATGAAAATCCGCGACACCTTCCCGCCGGTGAAGGTGAAAACGACCCCGCCATAGACGGAGCCTGCGACGAAGGTTTTGCCGGGGTCGCTTCCCTCTTTATCGTGGACGTTGCCATAAGCCTTGGTCACTTCAGCAATCGTGCTGCCGATATGGATGCCGCGGGCGGTGGCCAGCTTCGAGGGCGCCTCGGCGGTAATGGTCAAGACAGCTTTGGCGCCACCTTTGGCTTCGGAGGCCATGTGCAAAGTCAGCCCCTGCGATTTAAAGCGCCACTCCTGCACCCACTGACCAATCGCGTCCCACTCCGTCTCCTTCCCCTTGCTATCCGGCTTGCCGATAAGCGCCACCAGATCCCCCGCCTTCCACCCAAGTTTGATTTTGCCCAAAGCTTCATTCTCCACCCACCCATCGTCCGCTCCCAGAGCTTTGCCGCAGGCTACGAGGACGAAGATCGCCAGGATGAAGAGTGAACGGGGGGATCGGATGAGACGCAGAAGATCGGGTTTCACGGCTAAAAAGACATTCCTCAAACTTCGCCCGTGCAACAAGCAGCGAGTGGCGGCTAGGCTTAAGGCGCTTCGGTATGCGGCAGCAACCCCGACGCGGTTATTGGCCGTGCAATCTCTAGCGCCAAAACGACTCAAGATGCCACGGAAGCGGTCAACTCCCCTGTCAAGATTCGATGACTGCCCCCTATTTAGAAAAGGATTTGCTTTATGCGGTCGCGTTCCGTATACCGATGAGTGGCGATCCTTTACAACGCTGCGACGTGTTTTCGAGACTGGAAAACTACGCCATAATAACTACCTCGGCGGTCGCCAAATCGTTCCGGAACTTTTCGAAGTCCTCTTTTGCCTCGTCGAGAGTCGCGAATCCTCTCCTCAAAATCAACAGGTCTCGAGGGCCAGAAGTTTTAAGATTCCAAAAGAATTTTCCGGGATTTTCCGTGTCGATGCCGATGATTGGGAGGAGTGAATTAGCCATCCGTTTGGTTATCCATTTTAAGCTGAGGACGTCAACGATTGACCGCAGACTGCCCATTTTTACGCGAGTAGATTATTGACCTTCTCAAACAACGCAGCAAATCGATCTACGGTTTGGTCACTAATCTTCTTCGGCTGCTTCGAGCTGAAATGTGCCGCAACGCGATAATGGTTGAACCCTCCACTCGGTCGGATCTGAATCCCAGTAGAAGAGAGGAGTCGCTCAATGCGTTCAATGATCCGGTCGCCTTTAGGTAGTTCTGAACCCTTTACCTGTTTCTCCCCAAGCTCTTTTTTAAAGGCCTCGTTGAATTGGGTCAGGTAGAAGTCCTCCTCAAACAAATCCTCTGTGTCAGATGCTTTCCCGTCGGTTCCTATGGCCGCGAGATCGCGAAATTGCGACGCGTTCAAGAGCAGTTTTGGCGCGATGATTTTTTCTTTAACCAACTCCACTAATTTTTGCTCTGGCACGCCCCGATAGTCGTGCAGAACCGCAAGCTTCAACCCACTAGCGCCGAGCAGCGCAATAAAAGTCACAAGTTTGTCGAGCCCACCGACGGGAACGATGGTGATGTTTTCGTTGAGACTTGGCTTACCCAACGATTCTAGCAACGCTGACATCGATTTCAGGTAGAGAAGCTCGGAAGGACCTTCCACCAAAAAATTACGTTCAGAAACAAAGAGGTTTTGAGCGATCGTCCATCCCAACGCCGCTTGAAGTGGAAAAATGGTGCGTGGGTCTGACCCGCCAACGTCGCTGGAGATAACAGTACCTATCTTATCTTTATCTTCTACAACCCTGACCTGGTTCAACCGATCCGAATGAACCATGAATGGTGAATGAGTCGTGTAGAGAACCTGATGCCGCGACGATAGGTCATCAATATAGCGAAGAAAATCCGCCTGTGCCAAAGCGTGCAGCGCCAATCCTGGCTCGTCTAACAGCAAAATCATATCGCGGGAGCCGACGGCTCCCGGCGAATCGAGTTGGTGCTGGACGCTATCGAACCAAACAAGAAAACTAAAAAACCAAATAAATCCTCTGCTGCGTTGTGCAAAAGGTGTGCTGACCCCACGATGCCTTCGATTCTTGATTCGGAGGTATAGGTTAGGGCCGTTGTTAAACGGCGCCTCATCCTCAGAGTCGGATTTGATGTCGACTTCGACTTCGAGATCCTCGTTCTGCTTCCAGAATTCCATGATCTGGTCAGTCAGACTAATCGAAACACCTTCGATTTTTGCCTTCAAAGGTTCATACCCACCCGTCGTGGTGAACTCGTCGATGGAGATGTCGGCCATCCGCAACAGAGCAAGCACCGCCCGATGCTTCGGCTGCAACTGCTTTGGGTCGCTCGCGGACTGGGCCACGCGTTGCGCTAAATCGGTGAGATTAATCTTACTTGGCAGCAAATCGTAGTCGCTGAAATAAAGAAATTTTGGAATTCGGGTTTTCAGCGACGTCCAAACCTCCCATTGAATTACATTCATCCATTCCGTTTTAGCTATTCTTGCCTCGATCGCCGCGACAACCACTTTATCCGCATCGGTCAGGGCGACACCTTCGAGCGCTTTTGGAATGCCGCGAAAAGATTTCGAGGTAGTCGCCTTCGCCTTGGGGTCGGAACTTAGCTTAGCAGCGCTCGCAGCGACGGCATGGCTTTCGTCCACACTCAGTGAGATCGTCAGCTTATTGTCGTAAAGATGAGTGACCGAAAATTGGAAATTTTTTGGAAGCGTCACTGCCATTTGTGCGTTAACCGATGCTACCTCAGCGTCAGTCAACCGATAAGTAAGAACGGCTGCGCTCTTCGGATTTTCCTTGTGTCGCTTTAGGTAAGCAGAAAGATCCTTTCGGGGATAGTCATCAACGGGATTGTAGCTAGCCGTTCCCAATGCATCGTTCGCCTTTGCCAAGGCCTGCAGGAAAACTGTCTTTCCTGCTTCGTTCATTCCAACGAAAACCGTTACATCGTCCTCGATCTGCACAATCTGTGCGGAGTTAATAGACTTAAACGGGCCAACTTCTGCGGAAACTAATTTCATAGGGACCTCAAGTTCTTGCGTGGTATAACGAACTCACGCCTTCTTGTAAAGCTCGCTCCCTTTCTCGGCGAACTCCTTTGACTTTTCCTCCACGCCTTTCTTCAAGACCTCCTCCTCGGGAAATAAGGAAATAGGGGTCAGTCAACAATTCTTGACAGCCGGTCCACCTGCGGAGGCTTGGAACTTCTTGGCAGCCTTCAGACGTCGGGAGAGATCAATCAGTTCGGCGACGCGGCGGAGCTTTTCCGGGTACGGAAGCTTGGCGAGGGTTTTGCGCATTTCCGCGGTCATGGCTTGGGTAGACTGAGATGATGCCGAGTCAGGATAGCATCCAGGAAGGAACGGTCGAGGTCGGTTTGCTCCAGGAATTGCTCGATGCGAGCGCGGTCCTTGGCCCTCCCCACACTGGCAGCGATAGCGACGAGGTATTCGGCGCGGAAGATTCGGCCTTCGATGCCGTCGAACTCGATGGGCTCCGCTTCTCGAACGGCTTCTTCCGTGAGCTGATGGGTAGCCAGCCACTGGACGGGGAAACCGCCGATCAGGGTGTGCTCGCGGTCGATCGTGTGGCCCAGCTCTTCGAGATGCTGATAAATCGCGGGGATGCCGGCGAACAAACCGGGATCAGCCGGGATGAAGAAGATATCGGCGTCGTAGGTCGTAAACGGTTCCGTGTAACGGATAGCCGCGAGCGCGCCGCCCAAGGCGTATTCCACGATCAAGCCTGCCGCCCGCAGGCTATTTGCCGCGGCAAAGACTTGGCCGAGGGGAATCCCGGGAGCAGGCATGGGAAGCTACGCCTTGGCGTAAACTTCGGCGCCGGCTTCGACGAACTCCCGGCTCTTATCTTCCATCCCTTTCCTGAGGGCTTCCTCTTCGGAGATCGCTTGCTCGGCGGCGTATTTGCGGACGTCTTCGGTGATCTTCATACTGCAGAAGTGCGGGCCGCACATACTGCAGAAGTGGGCGGTTTTGGCGCCTTCCTGGGGAAGCGTCTCGTCGTGGAATTCACGGGCGGTCTCGGGGTCGAGGCCGAGGTTGAATTGGTCTTCCCAGCGGAATTCGAAGCGGGCTTTGCTGAGGGCGTTGTCGCGGTATTGGGCGCCGGGGTGGCCTTTGGCGAGGTCGGCGGCGTGGGCGGCGATTTTGTAGGTGATGACGCCGTCTTTGACGTCTTTCTTGTTCGGAAGGCCGAGGTGCTCTTTCGGCGTGACGTAGCAGAGCATGGCGCACCCGTACCAGCCGATCATGGCGGCGCCGATGCCGCTGGTGATGTGGTCGTAGCCGGGGGCGATGTCGGTGGTTAACGGGCCGAGGGTGTAGAAGGGGGCTTCGCCGCACCACTCGAGCTGTTTGGCCATGTTTTCCTCGATGAGGTGCATGGGGACGTGGCCGGGGCCTTCGTTCATGACCTGCACGCCTTTGGCCTGGGCGCGGCGGGTGAGTTCGCCCTGGACTTCGAGTTCGCCGAACTGGGCGCGGTCGTTCGCGTCGGCGATGGAGCCGGGGCGGAGGCCGTCGCCGATGGAGAAGCTGACATCGTAGGCGGCCATGATGTCGCAGATGTCGTCCCAGTGGGTGTAGAGGAAATTCTCCTGGTGATGCGCGAGGCACCACTTCGCCATGATGCTGCCGCCGCGGGAGACGATGCCGGTCATGCGGCTGGCGGTGAGGGGGACGTAGCGGAGGAGGACGCCGGCGTGGATGGTGAAGTAGTCGACGCCCTGCTCGGCCTGCTCGATGAGGGTATCGCGGAAGAGCTCCCAGGTGAGGTCTTCGGCTTTGCCATTCACCTTTTCGAGCGCCTGGTAGATCGGGACGGTGCCGATCGGGACGGGGCTATTGCGCAGGATCCATTCGCGGGTGGCGTGGATGTTTTTGCCGGTGGAAAGATCCATCACGGTGTCGGCGCCCCACTTGGTGGCCCAGCGCATTTTTTCGACCTCCTCCTCGATGGATGAAGCGACGGCGCTGTTGCCGATGTTCGCATTGATCTTCACGAGGAAATTGCGGCCGATGATCATCGGTTCGAGCTCGGGGTGATTGATATTCGCCGGGATGATGGCGCGGCCGGCGGCGACTTCGTCGCGGACGAACTCGGGCGTGATCTGCGCGGGGATGCGCTGCGGAAAGCGGCGGAAAACGCCGGGCGTGTATTCGCTGCCGGGCTGCTGGGCGGAGCCGAGGTGCTGCTTGTCGAGGTCGTTGCGGAGGATGTCCTGGGACATCTCCGACATCTTGGCCCGGCCGAGATTTTCGCGGATGGCGATGTACTCCATCTCGGGGGTGATGATGCCTTGGCGGGCGTACCAGAGCTGGGTGACGGGGTGGCCGGCGCTGGCGCGGAGGGGGCGGCGGGGCTGGCCTTTGAGGCCGGGAAATTCGACGAGGCGGTTGCGCTCGGCTTTGCTGGCGTACTCGGCGTGTTTGCCGGAGAGGTAACCATTGTCCTGCGGGAGGACAGCGCGGCCTTCATAAGGCTCGACGTCGGCGCGGTCGGCGATCCATTTCGCGCGGAGCGCGGGCAGGCCTTCATCGGAGGTGCCCGTGAAGGCGGGGTCGCCCCAGGGGCCGGAGCAATCGTACACGCGGACGGGGGCGTTTTCCTGGATCTGGCCGCTCATCGATTTGGTCGGAGAGAGCGCGATTTCGCGCATGGGCACCTGAAGATCGGGAAAGAGTTCGCCCTGCACGTAAACGCGGGTGCTGGCGGGGAGCTGGTCGCTGCTGTGGGGTTCGATGGAGTCTTTCTTGGCGATCATGATGCGTGCGGCGATTTTTGAGGAAAGGTGACGAAAAGGAAAAAGCCACGCGACGCGGTAAACGCATCAACGTGGCAGGAGAGAAGCTTCGGCTCCCTGCGCCGGTATTAGCCGGATCAGGTTCAAAGGGTCGGGTGCATTTTGCGGCACCCCTCTCAGCCAAAAAGTGGCTCCCCTGCGTGTGTTTGGGTTTAAGCCGTGAACGGTAGGGCGTGTGGCGGGGGCGTCAAGCGCGTTGAGGGGCGCGTGATTGGGTGAATGCTGAGACGTGATGGGTCCCCTGCCCTACTTCGTTGCGGCGGTTTGGGCGGGCGGGGGCAAGAGGGCGGCCTGCATTGCGGCGGCGGCGCGTTTCAGGGGTTCATCCTGGGCGTAGCGCTGGTAAACGAGAGCGAAGGCGGACTGGAGAAAGCGGCCGAGGCCCAGGGCGCGGACGGCGGCGAGGGCACGGGTTCGGTCGGAGGAAAAGCGGGCGACTTCGGCGGCGAGAGCGCTTTCGACCTCAGGGGTGATGAGTTCGGCGCGGCCGACGAAGACGCGTCGGATTTCACGTGGGGCGGGTTTCAGCGTGAGTGGGAGGATTTCGTCGGCCCACTTTGGCGGGAGGAGGTAGAGGATGCGCGTGCCGTTTTCGGTGAACCAGGAATCGTCCCAGGTCTTGATCATGGCGGCGGCTTCGGAGTCGGTGAGACCGGCGCGGACGAGGGCGGGCTGCATTTGCGCGGCGAGGTCGGCGCGGGCTTCGGCGAGCGGGCGGTAGAGATCGAAGCCGGCAGAGGCGGTACCCCGGGCGGGAATTTCGCTGACGCGGCCGAGGGCCATTTTGCCATCATGCACCTGGACGAGAAAAAGGTCGCGCAGGGGTTCGGCGGCGGCATTGGCGAAGCGCAGCGGGGCTTCATCGCCACCCGCGGGATGGGTGACGGTCAGAGGGGCCTGGAAATTGCCGACGCCCCGGTAGAAGAGGAAGCGCTCGGTCACGATCTTGCCCTTGTCTGCCGGGGTCTGGACCCAATCGGTATCGGCCAGCCGCGCCGCGTAGTAATGGCTGTGGGAATCATCATGCAGCACTGCCCTGGGGAGGGCTTTTTTGGCTTCGCCTTCATTTGGCACGATGAAGAATTGGGCCCAGGTGATGGCGGGTCCGGGGGCGCCGACGCGCGGAGGTACTTCTGCGCTGGGGAACCACTCGGTCACCGTGCCGAGGGGGAAGGCGACTGCGACGTCGACTTTGAGTGGCTTCGGCGCGTGAAAGTAGAGGACCGGCGTTTCGAGCCGCTGGAGCGCGAAGGTACCGGTCTTGCCGGGGGCGAGGCCGGGGATTTTCGAGCGGGTGTAAACGAAGCCCGGCAAATCGGCGGCGACCGGAGGATTCCACGGCATTTGGACGCCGTCGGCGCCCTGGACGGAAGTGAAGGTCCCCCATTCGTGCACGGTGTAATCGGCGGTAGCCGGATCCGCGGCGTCGGCCACGGCGAGGAGGGAGAACGACACGAGGGCGAAGGCAGTAAGGGCGGTCTTCATTGTCTTCCGGCGTACGATAGAAAACGGAAAGAGGAGTCAGAGGACGGTGCGGAGTTTGTCAGAGAATTGTCAGAGCGGGTCGACCACGCGATTTTCCGACACGATCATCATGAAAATCCTGACGGAATTCCCTCGCCATCGCGGCGGGGTTCGGAAAGGCTTGAAGGCGTGTTCGGCGCCACTCCTCCCGGAGTGGGCCGGCCGCAAAAATTACACCCAACCCACCCCAGTTCAGTCTCCTTTAATCCAATGAAAAAACTGCTCCTCTCCGCCCTCCTCGCCAGCCTGGCGCTCGGTTCCTCCGCTTTTGCGGGGAATGTGAAGATCCCGAAAGACGAACCCCTCGTGGTGATCAATTTCCCGAAGGACTGGAACGTGGAAGTCGAAGATGACACGATCAATGCAAACTCGGCCGACGACGAAATCTACGTGAACGTGGAGATCGACGACTCGGACTCGATCGAGGGCGCCGTGCTGGAATCGATCGGCTACCTGCAGAAGAACAAGGTCAAGATCGACAAGTCCACGGAGAAGCAGACCGAAGCGAAGGTCAACGGCCTCGACGCGACGGATATCGAGTGGACCGGCACCGATGAAGACGGCCCGTGCAAGTGCGGCCTGACCTTCTACGCGATCTCGAAAGACAAGGCCGTGGTGATCCTCTACTGGGCCAGCGTCGACGGCGAAAAGAAGCACGCCGAAGACATCCAGAAGATCTTCAACTCGGTGAAGAAGGCGAACTAACCGGTTCGCGAATCGTTTACTGATTTTTTCCGAAACGCCTCCGGCCACTCATCATGGCCGGAGGCTTTTTGTTTTCCGGAGGGATTGTTGGGATCGCGGCGTTAGAACGGCGATTCACCGATCGGGATAGCGAGATCCATGATCTGGGGCCAGGTGAGGGCGCGGGAATAAATGCGGACGTCGTCGAGTTGGCCGCTAAAGGTCCAGGAGCCGATCATGGTGCCGAGGGCGGTATCGGCATCGGTGAAGGCGCTGGGAATGGTCGCGGGGCTGCTGGCGACGCCATTGAGATAGCCCGTGAGGGTGCCAGCCGCACGATCGACGACGAAGGCGACGTGGGTCCAGGCGTCGGGCGCCACGGCTGGGGAGAGCCAGGTCACGACTTGCGAATTCGGCGGCGGGGTCGGGGTTTGATTGGCCGACCAGAAATAGAAGCCCACGGTGTAATTCGTCGCGGGATCGACCTTGGCGGTCTTGATCTGCCAGCCTTTCACATTCCAGCCACCATTGTTATTCGAGACCAGGGTCGAATAGTTCGTAGCGGTGCCCAGGTTGTTAAATTTCACCCACGTCGCAACGGTGAACGAGCCGGACGGCACGGCGGGGACCGTGGTCCCAGCAGTCACGCGATCGTCGACGCCATCGAAGGTAAGCGCTTCATTTTGCCACGCGGTGGTGGTGTTCATGGCGGTGAGGATGCCGTTGTTGCCATTGCCGGCGGCGTTCCAGGCTTTGGTAGCGCCGGGGCTTTCGTTGAGATCGAAGCGCAGTACTTCGCTTTGATCGGCATTGTAAATCCCAGCGACCTGGGTGCCATTGAGGGCGTAGTCGTACACGCGGACATCGTCGAGCAGCCCCTTGAAAGAGGTTGACCCGACCATGTTGCCGAGAGCGGTATCCATATTGCCGAAGCCCGCCGGAATGGCGATGCTGCCGGTGGCCACGCCATTGAGATAAGCCGTGAGTGTACCGCGGTCGCGATCGACCACGAAGGCAAGGTGCGCCCAGCTGTTTGGAGCAATCGCCGACGCCGTGGGGAACCAGATGGTGAGCATCGAATTCGGCGGGGCCGGCGCCGGGGTTTGATTCGCCGACCAGAGATAAAAGCCGACGCTGAAATTCGTAGCGGGACTGACCTTCGACGTTTTGATCTGCCACCCCTTCACGTTCCAGCCGCCGTTGTTATTCGAAAGCAGCGTCGAATAATTCGTGGCGGTGCCGAGGTCGGCGAAATTGACCCAGGTGGAAACGGAGAACGAGCCGAGGGACGTTGCGGGGACTGCGCCGGGGACGGTGACATAACTATTGGTTCCATTAAAGCTGAGCGCATTGCCCATGAGGCCCGTCGTCCAAGTTGCTCCACCGACGACTGTGCCGTTGCGGGCATGGGTGGTGGAGTCGTAGGCCGCCGTGCCGGTCGTTTGATTGAACGGCAGCTCGTACGACGGCATGGCAATCAACGGATCGGTGCCGGGGTCGTCGGCCAGCTCGAGGCCGAAGTCGTCGGCATAAACGATCGTCGAGACGCCGCTGGGGATGACCACTTTCAGATAGATCTGCGCGGAGTTGCTCGTCGGACCGGTGATGAAGGTCTGGTCGTACGTGGTCCACCAGCGCACGTCGGCGGTATCAGGTTTGGCGGGCGGCACCACCGGCGGCGGTAGGGCGACGGGCGAAGCCGTCACCTCCACCGCGGGACGTCCGTAACTGCGGGCACCGAGCTTGACCGTGGTACTCGGATCGGAGTGCTGCACGCTGGCGTAGACCTTGTAGCGGCGCCCGGGAATCAGACCGGTGACGGTCTGGCTGATTTCGGAAGTGCCGACGCCGAATTGCACGGAACGGAAATCCGAGCGCAGGCGCGGGTCGGTCCAGGAGCTGCCGTAGACGATGCTCACATTGCTATTCGCCACAGCAGTCCAATTCGGAGCGAGCGCACTGGTTTCAAAGCTGCCGTCTTTGACCTGATTAGCGAAAGACATCGCCGGCAGGCTGTAAACCGGATCAGGCGAGGGCGGTGTGGTTTTGTAGCCGACCCCGGTGGTCCAATCGGCGGCTCCGGATTCCAAGGCGCCCAGATCCGGTGCGTCGCCACCAAAACCGTCCGTGATTCCTGGAATATGGGTCCCTGCATCGATGGCCGGCGAGCCGGCCTGCAGCTGAAAATTCCCGCCGCTGGGATTCGAGTAAAGCGGATCGCCGTACAGATTGAAGCGCAGATCGGCTTTGGACCATTCGCTGCCTGTGGGCGCAGCGTTGAAGAGATTGTTAAACACATGCGTGCCGGTTTCTCCGCCCATTGGGAAGCTGGTCAGCAATGCGCCCTTGGTCGCGTTCCAGCACGAGTTGTTGAATATCTTGCCGAAATTGTGCCGGGCATTGATCTGGATGGCGTAGCCAGGAACGCCCCAGATGATGTTGTGGTGCACGACCCAGTTGTCGTTGAATTGGTCGAGGTAAAAACCCTGCACCGCCGCACCGCCATGGCCCACCGGCCCGATGGAGTCGTGGAAGAGATTATACCGAATGATCGAGTTGTTTGCTTCGCCATTGGTGTACAAGACCGCCCCGTCGGTGGTGAGCTTCATCGCGTCGCTCATGTCGTTGTATTCCACGATCGAAGCCCGGCCAGGGAAACCCATCGCGGCCCGGCCGGCGTGCTGAAGGGTATTGCGGCTGATCAGATTGCCGTAGTAACTCGTCTCGCCCTTGATGATGGACTCCCAATTCGGCACGTAACCGGAGTCGTGCAGGTAGTTGTTGATGATGCGCACATTGCCTCCAAAGATCCGCACCAGTGACCGCGAATCGTAAGCCAGCTCGCTATTGCGCAACACGTCGTTGTTCCGGAGCTGCAAGCCAAACGGCACCGCGTCATTCGTGATGCGGCTGTGGCCGACATATTTCATGTTCAGCCCGTCGTAGGTGATCGAGGCGGTGCTGTTGTTGCTCATGACCGAGCAAGCAAAGAAGCGCAGGTTTTTCAGGACAATATACGAGCGGTTCGCGAGGTTGAAACCAAAGGGCCGCTTCTTCGCCGTCACCCCACTGGGTGCGGCCGTGGCGTAGACTTGCAAGCGGGTATTGGGCGCATCGTAGAACCATTCGCCGGGGCTATCGAGAAGGTGCGACTTGCCGGTGAGATAGTACTCGTTCCCCGCAGTGAATGCGTACGCGGGTTGGTCTCCACGGTCATGCCCGGTGACGAGGGTCTTGGTCGCATTTGAAAAGCTCTGCACGGTCGCAAACGACATGACCCAGCCGTAGCCAGACATGATGTGCACCGTCGCTCCCGCCCAGTCGCGATCGGGCAACTGAGCGTCGACGATCGCGCCATTGGTCGCGCCCGTGTAGCTGGCGCTGTCCACATAAGACCAGTCGCCGACTTCGCTATTGGTCGGGTGAGCGAGACGGCTGTTCGGCCACGGATAGGTGGCGGCATCGGGGAGCAAGTTGGGCCAGCGGGCCTCGGGCTTGAGCACACCACTCATGAAGACCTGGTTTCCATCGCCGAGCGACCAGGCCATCGGCGCATTCCAAATGTTTCCGCCGGAAGTGGTCCAGCCGGTGACGTCTTCCGTGCCGTCGATGATGACCGGGGTCGCATCGTAAGCTTGAAACGTAATCGGCGCAGTGGCTGTGCCGGACGAGGCCGGAGTCACCGCCAGATAGCCGGCGCCCACCGGGCCCACCTCGCGGTAGGTACCGCCTTTGATCAAACAGGTGTCACCCGCCACCATGAGACCGGCGGCTTTCTGAATGGTCTTCCAGGGGGTACTGGCATTTTGGGCGACGGCGGCAGTGCGCGCGTCGTCACCATTGGTGGCGACATAGTAGGTGGCCGCACTGGCAGCGGAGAAACTGACAGGAGCCAGCGCGACGAACAAAACGCGAAGGAGGGAATTCACGATAGTCGGGAGGGGATGGAATGTTTTTGGGAAGCCGCCCGGACCGAAACCACGGCCACATTTTCCGTCCGGGCAGCTGGGGGGATTTGGTGGAGGCAGGATCGTGCCCCGCGGCCAAATGAGCTTGGAAGAAACGGCCAGTTTTGAGGAAGAACCGGGCCGAACTATACGATGAAAACGCCCATTATTCGGGGTTTACACTGAAGCACGAACCCACGCTTTTGAGCACTCAGGGCTGATGCCGGGTCGCCAGCATCGCGGCGTAGCGGCGCCGGTATTCGAGCGGAGTTTTGCCGATGATCTGCCGGAATTGCTGGGCAAAAGCGCTCTGATCGTAGAAGCCGCAATCCACGGCGATCTCGGTCGCGCGCTTCTGGCTTTGAGTCAGCGCCGCGCAGGCCTTCATGAGCCGGGTGCGCAGGATGAAATCGTGCGGCGACATACCGAGCGCCTCCTGAAAACTGCGCCGCAAAGCGCGGACCGACATCGCAGCGATCCGCGCGAGCGTGTCCACGGCGATCGTCTCGGCGAAGTGCTCCTCGATGTAGTCGAGCGTTTCGTCGAGGCGGGTACCGGAGAGGAGCAACTTTCGCCGTTTCTCCAATGGCTGAACGGTTCCGGCGATCCCGATCACATGAGCGGCCCGGTCGTGCAGGGGAAACTTATTCGTGACATACCAACCCGGCGTTTGCAGCCGCGGATTTACGAGGAGTTCCACGATGTTCAGCAGCGGACGGTCGTTTTCCATCACGTGGTGATCGTCCTCCCGGATGCGATCGGCGATGTGCTCGGGATACAAATCGTAGTCCGTGCAGCCGATCAGCGCTTTGTCGTCGTGATTGAACTCCTGCCGCGGACCAGCCCCGATGGCGACGAAGCGCCCCTCTCGATCTTTCATGAAAAAGCAGACTCCATCGAGGTGCTCAAAGATCGGACAGATCTCCCCTGCTCCACCGATCTGCGTGAGAAAGAACCGCTGAAAGTCGTCCTGCGACAAAGACAGCGCAACGCGCCGTTCCGACGGGAGCAATGAAGGCATGGGGGTATGCTGGGGGAAAGATGGGGGAGGGGGAAAACGCGGGAGAACGTTCCCGCGACCGACGCGTATAACCCGGCGACGAACACGCCAGTCAAGCACATCTCCCCTCCCCCCTCCCAAGCTCCGACCGCCCCCCGACCACCGTCCTGGTATACGGACGGTGGTCCTCTTCCGGCGGCCCGGACCTATTTCGCCGGAGCGCCGGTGCCTTTGAAATCGCCGCCGAGGGCGAGGTGGAGATCCACGCGTTCGCGCAAGCGGGAGGCGCGAATTTTGGTGAGCTCGATTTTCCCGGCGAGATTTTCGCCCGCGAGGCGGAGGATGGTGAACATGTTCTCCTGGCCTTCATCGAGGCGACCGCGGCCGAGCTTCACGGCATCGGCGCTGGAGGAAACCATCTCCGTGAGCGCGGCTTCACGGCGGCGGAGATAGTAGTCATCCGCGAGCGCGTTTTCGACGTCTTCAAAGGCGTGCAAAGCAACGCTGACATAGCTGGCCACGGAAGCCTTTTGCTCGGCGGTGCGAATGTCCTGCGCGGCTTTGAGTTCCCCCCCGAAAAAGATCGGCTGGATGACACCCGCGGCGAGGCTCCAGTTCACCGCTTCGATGACGCCCACGGTATCGAGCTGAGCGGTGCCAAGGCCGGTGCTGGCGCTCAGTGAAAACCGCGGCAGCCGCGCGGTGCGGGCTTCATTCGTCCGATGGAAAGCAGCGGCAAAGCGACGCTCGGCGGCGACAATATCCGGGCGGCGCTCGAGGATCTGGGCCGGCAACCCGGCCGGAACGCCACCCGGCTGTTTGGGGAAGGAACGGCGGACGTCGAGCTTCCCGGCAGGATAGCGGCTGGTGACCACCTCGATGGCGCGGATGGCCTGGGCGCGGGCGGCCTGGGCGGCGATCAAGGTATCGCGGGCCCCGGCGGTGCGGGACTTGATCTGGGCGACCTCGAAATCGCTGGCGTGGCCCTGCTGCTTCTGCACGTCGGTCAGCTTCGAGTACTCCTCGTAGAGGCCGAGCGTTTCCTGGGCGTTGGCCTCCTGCTGGGCGGCTTCGATGGTCGAGATGTAGGCCCGGGCGACGGCCGCGGCGAGCGACTGGCGGGCGTATTCGTAGTCCGCTTCGAGCGCTTCGCTTTCGGCTTTGGCCGCGGCCTTTTTCGAGCGCACCCGGCCCCAGACGTCGAGCTCCCACGAGGCCCCGATACCGATGCCATAGACCCAACGCTGAGACGAACTATCGAGACTGCTGGTATCGGAGGCGCCGCTGCTCAGGTCGACGCCGAGACCACCAAGGTCAGGCGGATCGATGCCGCCGCCCCGGTTTCCCCCGATCTCGCGGCCCTGGCGTTCGCCGAGCCCCTTCATCGCGACGCGCGGATAGAGCGATGAAGCGGCGACTTTGATCGCGTGGCGCGACGCTTCGACCCGCGCGGCGGCAGCCTGGAGGTCAGGGTTTCGCTCCACCGCATCGTGCACGAGTTCGGTGAGCTGGGAATCGCCGAAAGAGCGAATCCAGTTCGGGACCACGTCACCACTGCGATGAGGGCCGCTCCATTGGCCGGGGATTTTCGAGCGGGCGGCATCCGGCATGATGTCGGCGCCAGCCGGCGGATCCTTGAGGGCACAGCCGGCGGCGAGCCCGAAACACAAAGCGGAACCAAAGAGATAGCGGAGATGCATGTGGGAACGGGATCAGTGAAGCTTGAAGACGAACCAGTCCATCTTGGTGGACACGCGCACGAAGACCTTGCGGATGATGTGGATGATCTTGCCGTGCTCGGTGTAGATCGCCCCGGCTCCGCGGGCGCCGGCAGCGAGAAAAATCTCGCGGTCGCGCGGTTCCACGAGCAGACGCACGGCGATGCGTTGCTCCGGTGCAGCGATCGGTTGGGTGTTGGGCAGATTGCCGCTGATCGGCATCTGGCCCTGAGCCGTGGCCCAAAGAATGGAGTCTACCTTGCACTTGATGATCCGGCCCGGATACGTTTCGACGAAGATTTCCGCTTCATTCCCCGGCTCCACGTAGCGGAGTTCATTTTGGTGGAAGAAGGCGATGACCCACGGATCATCTTCCTCGATGAAACTCATCACCGGCATGGTGGCGAACTGGGTGGCCCGCACGCCGGGGCGCAGCGCGAGATTGGCGACGCGGCCATTGGCCGGGGCCAGGTGGGTGGTGCCACCAAGATCGTACTGCGCGCTGGCGAGATCGGCCTCGGCCTTGGCGATCTGGGCCTTGGCCTGGGCGACCTCGTCGATATCCCCATTCTCGGTTTTCGCGCCGAGCTTCTGTTTCACCTGCGACTCCGTCGCATCGGCGGCGAGGTATTCGCTTTCGAGATTGCCAAGATCGGCTTGCGCCTGCTCCAGGTCCGCGCGTTTGCCGGCGCCGGACGCAGCGAGCGTGGTGAATTGCTCCACGCGCTTTTTCGCGAGATCGACCCGGGGGGTGAGCGCCGCTTTTTTGGCGGTCGCGTTTTTCAGCTGATCCTCCAGGCCACGCTGAGAGGCCTGGGCGGTGATAAGCTTGACCTTGTTTTGCGCGAGGGTGGCTTCGGCGGCCTTCACCGCCGCCTCGAACGGCACCGGGTCCATTTTAAACAGCACGTCGCCTTTCTTGATCGGGCGATTGGGTTCGATCGGCACCTCGGTCACCTGGCCAGTGACCCGCGGCACGACCGGGATCACGTAATTCATCGCCCGCACATCGTGTGAGGAGGGTGCGACGATATTCATGAAAAGAACGAGCACCGTCAGCGCGATGATCGGGATGGTGACGACGATGACCTGGCTGGTGATGTTCCAGGGCAGCCACTTCTTCTTGAAGAAGATGAACCAAACGATGGCCGAGTAGATGAGGAGAAGGATGAGTTCCATTACGCCTTCCCTCCTCCGGCTTTGGCTTCGAGTTCCGCGAGGCGGGCGCGCAGTTCCGCGATTTCGTTGGCTTCGGATTTGGGGCTCTCGTCGTGGCCGAGCGATTCATCGACATCCGTGCCGTAGGCCAGCCGGTGCAGGACCGGTTTCGTGTAAGCCCAGAGCCAGGCGATCGGCCAAAGGAGCCCGCCAAAGGCGAGTGAGAGCAGGCACAAGCATTGAATGGCGTGGGTCTGCGGGTGCTTCTTTTTGTGCGCGATCTTTTCCGGAAGGATGTGGACCAGCCAGAAGACTACGATGCCAATGATCGGCGCGATGATGATCGCGACCCAGGAGATGGCATTGGCCACGGCATCGAGCGCATCGCCATGCAACAGCGAAGCATGCGCTGGCGAGGGCGCGGTGGCCAGGGCGACCGCGAGTGCCGCCGCCAGAGCGGGACCGCGCGTTCGTCGGAGGAGGAGGAGTCGTGGAGCTAGGTTCATGATTGGAGCGTTTCGGATTCCCGGTGAGTGATCGCCTTTTCGAGGAGGTCGCGGAGGATGGTCTCGTTCTCCGCCGTCATGGTGGTCTGAAGGATCTTCCCGCGCCCCGCAAAGCTCTGGAGCCGTTCGAGCAAAACTTCGGGCTTCGTCTTCCGGACCACGACAAACAGGGCCGAGGAGCCGGGCGTCAGCGTTTCGCCCAGCGTTTTCATAAAGGCATCGTCGATCCCCACATCACCCAGCGCCCCGGAGACCAACCCGACAGTCGCGCCGGCAGCAGCCCCGAAAAGCGGGTTCAGGAGGAGGAACCCCATCATGAGCCCGCCGAATGCGCCCAGGGCAGCGCGGCCGGAGAGCAGTGGAATGGATTGGTGCAGGCGGACTTTGCCGATGGTGTTGCGAGTCGCGACCACGGCGTCGCCGATTTGAATGGCGCCTTCCTCTTCCAGGTCGCAGAGCACGTCGCGCAGGGTGAAGGCGAGAAATTCGTTATCGAACGCGACGACGACCAGGCGGTCCGGCTCCGGCGGTTTTTCCGCGGAGGTATCGTAGGGCCGATCGTGGCGGTGGGCGTAGCGGGACGGCATGCGGCGGGTGGCTAGTTCGTCCTCCGGCGAAGCGCGAAGTGGATGGCGTCGAGTAACGCCTGGGCATCCACGGGTTTGCGAAAATAAGCAGCGGCTCCGATCTGCTGGGCGCAATCGCGCGTCTCGGGGGTGTCGTGCGCGGTCACATAGATGACGGGCAGAGAATACCCGGCTTGTTTCAGCAACCGTGGCAGCTCCAGGCCATTCGTGCCCGGCATCTGGATGTCGGAGACGACACATGCATTCTCCACGGTGAAATCCGAGTTCAGGAAATCCTCCACCGAGGCAAACGCATGTGGCTGCATTTTCGCCGAGCGCACCAGCCGGGCGTAGGCCAGACAGACCGACGCTTCGTCGTCGACGATATAGACATGGCTGGTTGCGGGCGACATCAGTGAAACCAGCCCGATGTTTCCCAAACGCCAGCCTTCGCGGCTATGGGACCTAAGTCCTACGCGGCCGCGCGCGGTCCGGGTGAGGCCGTCGGAATGGAAAAGCGGAAGAGTGCGCCGCCGTCCTCGCAATTGCGTGCCTCGATGTGCCCGCCGTGATTTTCGATGATGCGCCGGCAGATGGAAAGTCCCACACCGAGGCCGCTCGATTTGGTCGAATAAAACGGATCAAAAATCGTATCCAATCGCTCGGGAGAAATGCCGTGGCCACGATCCCGGATCGAGAGCACCACAGCCACGCCCTGCTCCTGCGTAGCCACCTCGATGAAGCGCAACGCCGCCGGAGTCTGCTCCATCGCGTGCGTGGCGTTGAGGAGGAGATTCAGCAGCACCTGCTGCAACTCCACGCGCGCGGCTTCCACCGGAAGCAGCGCGGGGGCGAGCTGCACCCGGAGCTCGATCCCCGCCTCGAGCATCGCGCTGCGCATCAGATCAACCACCTCATGCACGAGTTCGTGCAGACAGCAGATTTCGCGGGTGGCGGTGCGTTTGCAGATCATGGCGCGCAGATTGTGAATCACAGCCCCCGCGCGTTTGTCGTCGCGCGCGATGTCGTCGAGAATCGCGGCAAGTTCGTCCTGTTCGAATTCCCGATCAGCGATAAAGCGGCGCGCTGCCTGAGCATTACTGAGGATGGCCGCGAGCGGTTGGTTCAACTCGTGGGCCAGCGCAGAGGCTAGTTCGCCGAGCGTCGCTACGCGCTGGGCGTGGGAGAGTTCCTCCCGCAGCTGATCCTCGCGCAGTTCAGCCCGCTGGCGTCCGACCACGTTGCTGATGATCTGGGTGACGAGCTTCAGCTCTGTGACTTCATCCTCCGCCCAGGCCCGCTCTCCGGCAAGCGTGCTAAAAGCAAGCGCTCCAAAGACGCGGCCCCGGGCCAGCAGCGGGATCGTGATTTTTGACTTCAACCCGTAGGAGCGAAACAGAGCCGCGTCGCGCGAAGCCTCCGGAGGAAGGTCGTCAATACTCTGAAAAAGCAGGATTTCCCCTTTCATTACCTTGGCGACGGACCACTCGATGCTTCCATCCATGGGCAGATGCGGGGGCATGACCGGCCATTCGGGCCGTTGCCAGCAGTGCGTGCAAACGAGATCCCGCTCGCCGGCTTTGAGCTGCCAGAGCGTGCAACGATCGAGGCTCAATGTCTCCGCGATCAACCGAAGCGTATCTTCGATGGCCGAGTCGATTTCCTCCGATGGCAACGCTACGAAGCGGGCGGACAGATCGGCCAGGAGTTGCTGCAAACGCTGTTTTTCCGCCAGCCGGGCTTCGACTCGTTTTTGCTCGGTGATATCGGCACTGATCGCGACAAATTGCCGGGGCCTTCCGGCGTCATCAAGGAAAGGAACGATCGTCGTTCCAAGCCAGTGATCGCTTCCATCTTTCGCGCGATTCTTGATATCCCCGTGCCAGACTACGCCGCGCAAAATCGTCCGCCACATCTCGCGGAAAAACTCCGTGGGATGATGACCGGATCCCATGATGCGGTGATTCTGCCCGAGCAGCTCCTCCCGCGAATATCCCGCGAGGGCGCAGCACTTGTCGTTGACGAAGGTGATGCACCCCTGGGCATCAGTAATCGCGACGATGGCGTGCTCATCGAGCGCAGCCTTGAGCTCAGTGGCTTCCTGTATCCACGTGCGAAGGGTATCGTCGATCTCTTGGGGTTCGTGCAGTCCTTGGCTGGCCTTGATCATTTTGGCAGCGGCGGTCCTCATGGGCAGGGACGGTTGGCGGACCTGAACCGTAGAGTCTACCTCGGCCAAGGCAATACCCATCTCGCTGAAGCGCTGGATAAATCGTGCCACTCCAGCGGTCAGATCAGTGAACTGATCCGCCGAGCGCCCTCAGTGCGCGCTCTTTGCCGCCAGATTCGCCTCGGTAGCGCGCAGGTCGGTGACTTCGCGAATGAACGCGTGATAACGCTCGAAAAGCGTCGTGAAATCCCGGCGCAACTCACCCACGGCTTTGCCGAGAGCTTGATCGAGGTCGTTCGCTTCTTTCAGCGCCACCGGGCGCTGGGTCTTTGATCCCGGCGAGCTGAGCACTTCGACTTTTTGCCGACGCCGCTCGGCGAGCAGTGCGTCGTTGTGCTCGAGATCGGCTGCTCGTTCCTTGCGTTCGGCCGGATCGGTGGTGGCGGCGAGTTGCTCACGCAGGCCTTTGCCCAGCCGCTCCAGCCGGGCAATGCTGATGTCGAGTTGCTTCACGAGCGCATCGCGCTGGCTGTTCGTATAGCTGGTGATGCGGCGATTCTGTTCGAAGTCCTTATTCCGGATGAAGTCGGTAGCGCCGTAGTAGCCAGGGGTCGCCGAGTACCGGTCGTAGTCCGCGTGCGAGGGCATCGATTTGTAAAGACCGAGGATCTGCTGCGTCCGCTTCTCGATCCGCGCCTCGAGTGCATCGATGACCTTGCGTTTATCCTCCTCGGCAAGGTGTGTTTGGGAATTGCGCAGATCCTGCCGCAGCGCCGCCCGCTTTTGATCATAGTACTGGATCGTCTTCAGCAGCATCTTCATCGTGTCCTCCTTGAGGCGGGCGACTTTGGTCCGCGAATCCTTGGAATCAGCGATGGAGTCGAGGGTCTCGATGATCACATCCAGCCGGGACTCGATATGGGCGTCGGTCTGCTTGATTTCCGTCCGCAGCAAATCCACCCGCTGCTGCCGCACGGCAACCCAGGCTTTGAGTTGCTCGGTGCTGGGGCCGCTTTTTTCGGCGTGGAGCGAAAGGAGGCAGACCCAAAAAGCGAGACCGGCGACGGCGAAACGAGGAGCTGGGAAGCGCATAGGACGCCAAGGCTAGGCCATTCCGGAGCCGCAGATCACTCGGACTTTGGTCCTATGCCGCGGCCAAGTCGGCGATGGGCGCCACTCCGGCGACTTGCGCGATCCGCACGAGGTCGGGTACCGACACGACGCACATCTTCTCCATCATGCGGCCACGGTGAATCTTGATCGTCTTTTCGGCGGCACCGAGTTCGTCGGCGATTTGTTTATTCAGGAATCCGGCGATGACGCGCTGCATGACTTCAAATTCGCGCGGCGTAAGTTTGTTCAATTTGACCCGGGCGGCGGCACGTTCGGAAGAGGTTTTGCGCATTTCCACGGAACGCTCCAGCGCGCGCCCGATGGCGGCGAAGAGGCGCTCCTCGTCGACGGGCTTGGTCAGAAAATCGACAGCTCCGGCTTTCATCGCTTCGGCACACATCGGGATATCGCCGTGGCCGGTGAGAAAAATGATCTGCGTATCGCGGTGAATGAGCGCACGCTGGAGTTCAAGCCCGCCCAAGCCGGGCATTTCCACATCGAGCACCAGGCAAACCGGGCCCGGGTGCGCAGGCCGGTCGAGAAAGGCTTGCGCCGAGCCAAAGGCTTCGGCGGGCAAATGAATCGAGCGAAAGAGGCGGACGAGTCCCCGGCGAAGGGATTCGTCGTCATCCACAATACAAACCAACGCATCTTCCACTTGGACTGAGCGCAGCGATTTAAGGCTCATAACAAACTAAGGGGTGAGCCCGAGATTGGCATCAGGAAACGGCTCACAGGTCAAGTCGGCATTTACGGACCGCGCGGCGGGCATGGGACCTTGGTCCTATGGACGCTGGTGCTGCGGAGAGCCCACTCTCGCCGCTGTTTTCCACCCTCTTTGATGCAATGAAAACCGTCGCCTTGATTGTTTCCTCCGCCGTTGTTTTGACCTGTGCCGGACTGGGCCAGACATCCGCCGAGAATAGCCCCGAAAAAACGGCGGTCGTCGCCAACGATCGCGCTTTTGAAGCCGCTTACGCCAAGGCCGATGTGAAGGCGTTGACGGACTTCTTTACCGAGGACGCCGAATACACGACCGAGGAAGGCCGCAGCTTCAGCGGCAAAGCCGAGATCGAAGCGGCCTTCCGCAGTGGGCTACTCGCGAACCGAGGAGCGAAGCTCGCGATCAATGTCGGCTCGGTCCGCGTGCTCGGACCGGAGAGTGTGCTGGAAAAAGGTTCGACGACGGTGACTGCGAAAAACGGCAGCACCGACGGATCGCTCTACACCGCCATCCACGTGAAGAAGGACGGCAAATGGAAGATCAATCAGCTGATCGAATCGCCGCTGCCAGCGGTCACGCCCCACGATCGGCTGGAGGAACTTTCCTGGCTCATCGGCGAGTGGGAGGAAGCGGACAAGGCGGACGACCTGACGATTCGCAGCCAATACACGTGGGCGCGGGGTGGGAATTTCCTGACCCGCAGCATCACGGTAAAAAAGGCCGGCGATGTGACTCTGGAAGGCTGGCAGATCATCGGCTGGGATCCGAACGACGAGCAGCTCCGCTCATGGACCTTTGACGGCGAAGGCGGCTTTTCCGAGGGGCGTTTCACCCGCGATGGTGATCGCTGGCTACTGCGCGAAACCGGCGTGACGCCCGAGGGCAGCCGGACTTCGGCGGATAGCACCATCGCGAAACTCAGCGGCGATCGGTTCACCTGGGAATCGAACAATCGCACGCTCGATGGCGATCCGCAGCCCAGCATCGGCCACATCGAAATCAACCGCGTGAAAGGAAACTAAGCCATGCGCTCGCGACTTCCTTCAGCTTTGGCGGTAGCCGCTGTGCTACTGGTCTTTTTCGACACGGCGACGGTCTACGCCCGCGGCGGTGGCCGTGGGGGTGGCGGAGGACGCGGTGGCGGTGGCGGCGGCAGCCGAGGAGGAGGTGGCGGTGGTGGCGGAAGTTTTTCCCGGCCCTCCGGTGGAGGTGGAGGACACTCCCGGCCGTCGGGCGGCGGTGGGCATTCACGTCCGTCGGGCGGAGGTGGAAATATCTCGCGGCCCTCGGGTGGAGGGGGCGGACGTCCTTCCGGCGGGGATCGCCCATCGAGGCCCTCGGGCGGCGATATTTCGCGGCCCTCCGGCGGAAACCGTCCGTCGCAAACGCCTTCGCGGCCCAATCGGCCCGAAGCGGGCGGCGGCGGGCGCTTGCCCTCCAGCCCGTCGCAGCGTCCCTCCGGCGGAGATCGTCCATCGATCGGCGGCGGGGGGCGCGATAGCATTTCGCAGCTGCCCTCGGGCAATCGCCCTGGCGCCGGGAATCGGCCAGGCGGAGGTGCAGATCGGCCTTCTCAATTGCCTTCGCGGCCCGGCGGCGGCGATCGCCCCGGAGGACCGGATCGGCCAGGAGCGGGAAATCGCCCCGGCCAGGGCAATGGCATTGCCAATCGACCCGGGACAGGTCCGGGGCAACGCCCCGGCAACAAGGATCTCGGCAACTTCCTCGGCATCGCCGGCGGAGCGGCAGCGGGTGGAGCCATTGGCGGCGCACTCGGCGGTGGACTGGGCGACCGGCCTTCGCAACTTCCCGCGGAGCGGCCCGGCCTGGGTGACCGCCCAGGCGGCATCGAGCGGCCTGCCCGGCCGGAGCAGCGCCCCGATTGGGCCGAGCGTTCGCAGGGGCGCGATGAGCGCTGGAATCAGCGCGTGGATAATCGCCACGACGCATGGAATCAGCGCGCCGACAACCGCCAGCAAGCCCGCAATGACTTCCAGCAAAACCGGGATCAGCGCTGGAACCAACTCGATTCCGCCCGGGAGGACCGGCAGAACTGGCGCAATCAAAACCGCGAAGATTGGCAGGGCCATCGGGAGGAACTTTGGGACTACCGCGGGGATCGCGCCGAGGAAGTCTGGGACAACGCACGCGACCTCTACGACGATGTCTTCGACGACCACTGGTGGGGCGCCTGTGG
>Ga0209050_1001009_pt1 | contig 35170 bp, 27 predicted proteins | sample Araplavi_mTSA_r2_FD_184276 | JGI IMG/M metagenome (GOLD analysis project Ga0209050, IMG submission 184276) | Arabidopsis root microbial communities from North Carolina, USA - plate scrape MF_Cvi_mTSA_r2 (SPAdes) (version 2) | ecosystem: Host-associated > Plants > Roots > Endosphere | place: USA... | reverse complement strand
TGGTAAGGAGAACTTTGAATTGCTCGACAAGTTCAATCTTGTTTTCGTCCCAGCTTTCCTTTAGGACCTCGTGTGCATTTTTTGATGAGGTGATCTGCGGGCGAAGCGAAGGTTTTACATTCGACCTGTAGTTAAGTTGGATCTCTGCGACTTCCCATTTCTTTCCGTTTGTGTTTTCCATAATTGTAAGGATTAATTATGGTTGTGCCGGAAGCGAAGATCATTGCAACGCCAGAAGGAAACGGAATTAATGGGGGTTCCTGGAAGCAACGCTGCAAGGGGGAAACCGTTCATCCGTAGTCTTTTGGCGGCAGCGCAAATGATCTTCGCTAATTTTACCATGATTATTCCTTTCAATGGAAAACAATGAGCGGGAGAAATGTCGCATGTGACGCCTACGGAAGAAGGTGACCAAAAAAAGGGAGCTATGCTCCCTTAGGTTCGAGTTGAAGATCGGATTTGGCTTCATCCTGTTCATCGTCATGCAGATTAAGAATGAAGTCCGCGGCGCGTTGCGCCTGTGCGAATGCCTTCACTAAGAAGCGCTCGTCATCGGCCAGAATGTTTGAGAGGGTCTTCAACCATCCCTGGATATAGGAGGCGCTATTATCGATGATCTTGTCGGCAATGCCTGCAGAGTTGCAAAGGAGGCATGAAGCTGTTTCAGCAATCAGTTCTTCGAAGGCGTAATCCTTTGAGCCAGGTCTCGACTTGATCGTTCTGTTTAGTCTTGAGACGTGCGCAGTGCTATGTGCCAGTTCGTGAAAGATTGTTGAGTAGTATTCTTCCTCGGAAGTGAAGTTGGAAAGGAAAGGAATTTGAATTTTATCACGCATCCAATCGTAGTGCGGCTCATCGCCGCCGTATTCAATGGTCGGTGCATTTGGCATTGCCGTGATGAGTTGTTCACAGTTCTCGAGGGGATTGAGTGAGAGATTTTTTACCGGAAGCTTAAAGTCTATCCCTTCCACGCAATCAATGTTGAAGACATAGTAGTAGCGCAAGAGCGGGATCGTCGTTACATCTTCCGGCTTATTTACGGATAGATTACGTGGATCAATTTTTCCATTCCTTCCGTAGTAGAGTTTCTTCCAGAATACGACAAGGTTGCCTTTTGATCCCTTCTTGATTGTTCCGCCCAGATCTTTGACCTGGCTGAAGGTTAAAAATAGCGGGTATTCCGACGAGGTATGGTTAAGGAGCATGGCGTTAATGCCGCGGTAAGGTTTCTGGGAGACATAGTTTCGTGCCGGTCCGAATGAGTTCCAGCTTTGTTTCCAGGGCATAATTCCTTGTTGAAGTTTTGCCAGCATTGCGTCGTTGATGATTCCGTAAACATCTTTCCTTTCTGTTGTTTTCATAACATCTTTTGTTTTTGTGAAACATTGTTTTAGATGCTATGGCCACCGGGCTTTTTCATGACAACGCCAGTGCACCAGCAGGGCGTGTTAGGCCAAGAGGAAGCCGGCCTTAATGGAGGGGACCCTTGGGGAGGAATCCGTTCATGCCGGACCTATTGGCCGCAATCATGAAAAAGACCGAAATTTGCCATTGAAAACAGGGAGATCGCCCCCCTACGTTGCGTTTATGAGCAATTGCTATTTATGTGGCTGCGCCTTGGAAGATCATATCAACGAGTCTACGGCCAATCATTTTGAACATATCATTCCTCAGGCTATTGGCGGTCAGTTAACGGTCCGCGATATCCTATGCAAAGCTTGTGGTGGACACGAACGCCTGGGCGGCAAAATCGATAAGCCTTTTAGTGATATGTTCAGGCTGATCACTGACCGGATTGATATGAGGAGGGATCGGAAGACGGAGCCAGTTCCCCTAAAGGCCAAGCTCAGGTTGCTCGACGACGGCTCGGAATTCGAGGTACATTTAATGGAAGATGTCCTTTCTGCGCAGAAGCCTCATTTCCGCGTTGACCATGAAAGGAAACGGGTGCAGGTTTTTGCAAACAAGAAAGTTGCGAAAGACTATAAACGGAAGGTAGAACGTGGCCTTGTTCAATCAGGTAAAATCGACGACACGTACGTGGTTGAGGTGGTTTCAGACATGGCTCAACATCCTGAGTTCTTTGGGACGCTTGAGATACCATTCAAACTCGACAATAAGACTTTCGAAGCGGGTTTTGCAAAGATGGCAATTGAATTCGCGTTGAGTCAGGGTGTCCCGTTTCAAGCCTTGAGTCACCTTGTCAATCGAGCGGACCTAACAATTAACAGCGAAGGCACGCTTTTGCCATACTACCCGATATTCAAGCCGGAAGAAGTGATTGAATATCTGAGGACATCGTTGGATGAAAACTTCATGTCGCATTCGCTGGTACTTTTCTCTCAGCGTCAAATCCAGGAGGACGGCACGGAAACAAAACAGTTGTATTGCTTTGTAGAGTTGTTCGGCACGTTTCAACACTTCGTTCGCCTGAACGATCATTATGTAGGCGACAACATCGATCCGATTACCTATTCACAGAAAATTATCAATGAACAGTTTATCCCGGTGGACATGACGAAGCTTCGCCCCAAGGAGGTAATGATCTATATGAATGAACTCGGTATGTCTCTAGCAGACATCCAGGACAAGTCCGACGAGGAGGCAAGGAAGATGGTACAGCGGAAATATGACAGCCAAAATCGGTATGTCTTCGACTATGCAAAAAACACAAAACGCATCGTAGACAGGATTCTGCTGGATTCGATTTTGAATTCAAAGGAAGTAATCACCGGCATGGCACCGGAGATTGTGTACCACTTCTATAGGGACCCGGATACAGATGACTTTCATATCCTGTATTTCCGATCCAGATTTATAAAAGGAAGGGGAATGTATTCCATTATACCAGCAATTGAAGAATTGTACGCGGGTGAAAGAGGAAAATTTCACGCCTATACTTCTATGAAGTTCCATGAACTGGAGGCATTCATAAATAGCAACAGTAAGCGACCCAAGAAAAAATAAGATGTCTAAAAACAAAAAGAAGCAAAAGCCTAACCCGGGCGTGGCCACCCAACCAGTTAAGCTATGGGGTCGGGATCTGGACGACGCCCTGGCAGCGCTGGCCGCAAAGCGGACTGGGGGTGCGATCAATATCCGAGGTCTTGAGTTCCAGTTGCTCTATGCCGCGCATATGGCGTTGACAACATTAACGCCCGGGGGCACAGCGTCGCTTCGTCTCGAAGGTCTTGAAGACATTGATCTGCATGTTGAAAATGACAGCGAATTTGTTCAGGCAAAGACCTCGCAGAATAAGTTGGACGCGAGCGCGTTTTGGGACTTAGGCGTGTTGCAAAACTTTTTTGAAGTCTATAAGACCTCACCCTCTTCTACATTCAGACTTGTTCATAATATCTCCTTTGCCAAAGGAATGGTTGACGAACTAATTTCAAAGCAGTATTCGGAAAAGGGTCTGGTTTATTGGACTGAGAAATTAAGAACGATCGCTCCAACTGAAAACCTCCGCGACTTTCTGGAACGCATTACATTCGAGCGGTCCGACGCGGGCAGGCTTCAGAGCGAAATAATCAAATCATTGATCGGTGTCCATAATGTCAATCTGGACAGTGTATATCCTTTTGTCAACGCGCTGTTTTATAATGTATTTGATTGGTCCAAGCTTAGGTCAACAATCCGCTCAACTGACATTGTTCGATTGGTCCAATCGGTTAAGGATTCATTTTCAGGATTTCCGGAAAATCCAGGGCTCCAGCATAAGTGGATAACGCCAGTCAAATTCGAAGCGAGTGCAAGTACCGATCTGGGCTACTTTGATGGCAAGGCGGCAAGGCCTGTGGACATCGCCCGGGGTTTGCCGGTGAAACGGCCGACGTGGGAGGAAGAAATCGGCAAAAGTCTGACACAATTCGATGTAACGGTGATCCGGAGCTCGAGCGGTCAAGGCAAGTCCACACTGGCTTGGATGTCGGCATTTACTTCGACCCTGAATCATAAAACTGTCTATCAAGTTTCTCGTTGTTTGTCGCGCGACGAGGCGGTTGCGATTGCAGAATTTATAGAATCACGGCTGTTGCTTGGTGAGATGCCCGTTGTAGTTATTGACGGATTAAATCAGGAAACGTCACGGTGGTCTTCGCTGGCAGAGATGCTGCGGAGCAAGCCTGTCAAATTGATTATTACCACACGGGAGGAAGATTGGGTACGGTACGGCAGTACTGCCGCCATTGAGGTCAACATTATTGAGATCCGATTGTCTATCACAGAGGCGAAGGAAGTCTATCATGGCTTGCGAAATAGCAACAGACTGCATTCCACCATCAAGACCTGGGAGCCGGCCTGGGAGCAAGTAAAAGACAAAGGCCTTCTGATTGAATTTGTTTATCTGCTCACGCAAGGTGAAATGATTGAAGCGCGGTTGAGTCAACAAATCCGAAGCATGGCCGATGATAAAGATAGCGCCGCAAAGACAGAAATTCTGCGATTGATATCAATTGCCGATGTTCTTGGCATACGGATTCGAACTCAAAATCTAACCGACCATATTGTATCCAGGTTTCAATTGTCTACAGACCGGAATGAATTGTACAAGCAACTTGAGAAGGAATACTATCTGAAATTTGCCGTGAAATATGTTGAAGGACTGCATCCGGTAAGGTCTCAGCACTTGGTTGATATCCTGACTTCGAATATTGGCGTTACCTCATCTTTACTTGATCTGCTAAAGCTCATAGAGGACGATTACCTCTACGAATTTTTCATCTCCGCGCCGCTGAAGTTTGAGCTTGATGAAGATTTCTTTGCCGAAGTTGCAAATCAAATTTCCACAAGGCCGTACTCAGAAATGGTGTATGTTATTGACGGTCTCATGCACTTGGAACCTTACCGGTATTGGCATCTGAACAGGTCTGTGTATGATGAGCTATTCCGGGTTGGCGGATTGGACTTGGCTGTATATGACACCGTCCCGATCAATAAGCTGAACTCAATTGAAAGGATGGCGGAAAGCTCAGGTGACAAGAACGAAAACCTTCGCTACATCGCCGCGCAGCTGAAGAAATTGAAACCGTATGATTTTAAGGCGTCGTCGGTGTACCTTTTTGCTAAGCATTTACAAACCGCGCTCCTCAAACAGCCCAGATCGTCAAAACTCGAAGGACTGTCTTTTCTGTACCGTTGGTTCAAAGCAATCGGTCTGGATTTTCCGAATATGATCGAAGTGAAGGAAGAAGAGTTGCTGTTATCGCTGAAGTCAAAGTCCGTGGATGAATCAGCGGAAATATTCAGTTTCTATTTTCAGTTCAATCCCGATCGCTATAAGACATTTATTGCTAACAACCGAGCTGATATTGTTGCCTGGATTAAAAGGAAGACAAATACGCTGACCATTGACGAGGTTGGCGACGAAGTTCATATAAAGTACATTTTGGATAATGACGTGAAGAAGATAGTTGAAAGAAGCGTCTATCGTATAAATGTCGTACGAGCGTTTTTCCCATTCTATTCAAAATACTGTACGGAGGCACTCATTCTTCCATTTCCGAGCGAAGCCATGATTAAGGCTGCACAGCAGATGTCCAGTAGGGCAATCGCCCCAAAAGATTTGCCTGATGAATTTAATGTTCACATCAATCAGATATGGGCAAAATCAATTCTTGATCAGTACGCTGCAGATTCGGCCTATGACTGGCAAAAGACGCAATTATTGCTCCGGGAGAAGATTGTCTCCATCGCACGGAAATGTATCCGGAGCATGGAGGCTGCTTTGGACAACAATGCCTCCAGAATCCGATCGCAAATCAATGATTTTGAAATCGAGGGGAATGAATACTTGGCGATGATGAGGGTACGAATCAAATATCCGCCGCAGAGCCGCAAATACTTCGAAAGAAGCGCCTTTGAAAAGCAAGAACTTACCATCAATAAATTTCAGTCAACCTTTAGAGCGTTTGTCGAACAATTCTATGGGCTAGTTGCACCCAAAAATGACGACGACTCACGCTTGCCCGTTAATAATATAAAAGACGCAGCAAATAAATTAACGGAAATGCAAAATGCCTTCGAGGAGATGGCAACGAGCTCACACAAATACTTTCCGACGGATGAGATTCGCCGGCGCGAATCAATCACTATTCCCCGTCTCGCCAATACTGCAGAATTCTATCGTGATCGGTTTCAGAGCGGCAATAAGGAGCGGGTCATAGTCCCAGAGAAGGTGATTGGTGAATGGATTGTTAAACGGGAGCAGGAGATGCTTCGAAACGTACAACGGGTGGTTGCGGACGTTGACAGCGAAAATCAATGGCAGTTTACATCGCCGACAAAAGTGGTTGAGATCGAAAACGTAAGGTACGTAACGATCACCGTACAAAATTTTGATATTACCGATCTATTTGATTTGTCTGTTGCCCTTAAGGATCTGGCAACAACTGACATTCACAATTTCATCATCATCATTGCCGACGACACAAAGAGGATATTAAGCGCATTACAGCTCGGCCAAAGATATTTCGCAAAATTCAAGGCAGTATTGGAGGGCGGTGATGGAGAAGACGAATATGGCATACCACTTAATGTTGATATTAAAGATCCCAGCGTTGATGTTCCGACAGGCTTTTTCGAAAAGAAAATTCAGTTGAAGCACTATGAGGACTATTTCAAGATGATGTACGACGTTTGGAAGCTATCCGAGTATCGAACGCGGCTGCGACCCCAGAGTCCAACGGAATCTGATTGGCTGAAAGAGATTGAGGCTGAGTATAAGTCGTCCATTGAGCAAAAATTCAGGAGTGCATCGAGCTTGATAGATAAGATAAATCCGGACGCCGCCAAAATAGCTGACATTTTGAACGGTGCTATCAGCTTACCACAATCGGAGATTATTAAAACAATGCTCGAAATGGCTGAAGTTGTCTCGCGCCAACGCATGGAAACAAAATAGCGACCCAAGAATCGGGGAAAATGCGCCATCGACGTTGAGCGTTCATGGCAATGCCTTTAGGTAAGAATGGCGAGGTTAGCAATGAGTGTGCATTGTTTTGATGTGCAGCTTTACACAAAAAAGCTAAAATAAGTCTGGTGTTGGGCTTGTCATAATCTTTTCAACAATGATGTTTGCAAACGTTAAGCAAAGAGCTTAAATTATAAATGAATCCCGGACCCACCCGATCCTCTCTGCCTTTTTTGCCTACCCTTGGCAGATCTGACTGATCACAAAAGCCCACTGGGAGATTTACGATTCGATTAGCGCCGCCACAAACCACGTGGCAAATCTTTGTTGTTATAAAACCCCGCACGCTATGAATAGTCTACCCGGTATTTTAGTAATCGTTGCTGCATTGACCCTCTCGAGTTGCTCGCTCATCATCAAGGCTGTGGTTAATGACAAACTTCCAGCAAGATCAATCGAAGATTACAAAACGCACGCAATTTCGGCGCAAGTCGACAATATGGCGCAAATCAAGCGTCCGGACTTCCGAGCACATCTATGTGGCGCTGATGTCACCGCCAATCTTGACTCAGTTTTGCGGCGCACTTTCCGTGAGAAGCCAAACTTTGGCATTGAGGTCATAGAAACGTTTCAATTGAGCCAAGCACCGGAAGTAACGTTGGAGGAGCAAGCTTTTCGCGTCAAAATAATCACTAAAATCACCTTCAAGGATGTATCTGTACAGATCGGGCAAAAGGAAACCAACATCTCTAAGAAAATAAGATCGCTGGATCTGATGTTCGAAGGTTTCGTTACTCCTTACGTGCATAAGGACAAACTTATTCTGCTTCCCGCGATCGAGAATGTCTGCATCACGCGCATCAAAGTAAGGGGCTTCTCACCCGTTTGGGCTGTCAAGCCAATTTTCAACTACCTCATCCCGATCATCAAGGAAAATCTTAATGGGTATTTTATAAATCATCCGGACTTATTTGCCATTCCTCTTGACATCAAACCGATTCCAGAAAAAATGGTTTCTGAATTACTTGAGGACACCGGAAACTTAACAGTTGAGCACGACTTCAAGATAGAGATCAAGAAAAAAGTAGGACCAGTTGTGTTCAGAATAAATTCTGCCGGGGTGGATATGCTTGCAGAATTTGTACGTGATGAACGGACTGTAGACTCTAGTCGCTTAACTGTTTCCGCTAAACTTGTAGAGGAAAATGTGGTTCAATATCGGGACAGAAAGGTGTTCAAGAATGAAGTACGGGTTGCCAAATACCAGGTGCGTCACAACCTCGCAGACTTGGCGAATGCTGGCCGGCGTTCAGCCGTGGCCGACCAATTTTCAAACTCTTCCATTTACGGCGCCGCCTATTCTAACGTATCATTGTTAAGAGGCAGTATCCGTGAGTTACCACTAGTAAACGCTATCGACCGAAAGATGTCGAACAAGGGCATCAGGGTCAGTGCCGCGATTGCCGATGACGGCGTATCGCCACGGCGAACGGCGAGAAACATGCGTCGCGAAGAAATTCCAAGGCGTTCGGATTTTGTCGCTTTCACTGAGCTTTTCGGAAGGTATTCGCAGATGTTTGATACTCTATCTGCCACGGCATTCGATCCGGTTGGTGACATTAGAAAGTCGGAAGTGTCAGTATCAAAGAAATTCATTTCGTTGCTAACGAATGAGGTCTTTGCAAACCCTGAACTTGTGCTGGTCATGAAGCCAAATCCGCTTGTGAAAGTCGGAGAAAGAACAATGATCGAGATCATTGAAAGACCCACATTTGACTGTTCAAGGGTGTTAACGAACTGCGGAAGTTTGACGAAAAACTGTGGCGAGAATCTTTTGAATTGCAATTTCGGTTGCAAGTGGTACAAGCCTTGGTGCTACGCCGCGGAGGGGGCCTGTCACCTCGCCAATGGCGCAATCTGGAGTTTATGCCAAGTTAATAATGGAATCATATACGCTGGTTGCCAGGTTGAAAATGTCGCAAAATACTCTTGGTGTACACTGACGTTTTTAGCCGAGTATCTTGCCTATGAAGTGCTTTACATTGGTGACTATGATGTTAGTGCTACTGCTAATCTAATCGCCCGGCTACAGCTTGACCATATTGGTCTTGATGAAAATCTAACCTCCCTGAACGTTACAACTAAAGTAAGCGCCAGAGGTGAGTACGATGTTTTGTTCCGATTTTATCCAAGAACACTTGCATGGTTGTTGTGTCCAGTGGGAATGAATTGCCCTCTCCACAATTCCTTTTCGGTCGATGTCCCGGACGCCGTCCATGCTAAGATCGAGCCTGTGACCTTACCGAACGCCCCCGATCGTTTGCTAATAACGTTCGATGGGATTAGCCTCGATATCAAAACCCAGCCCATTTTCCTTCAATGGCTGGGCGGGTGCGATGAAGGTGTGATCGAATGCCCATTAAAGATACTTGGCCTAACGGTAGCCGGGGTCGTCTATGCGTTTGCAAAGGACGAGAAAATTAAAAATTACCTCAGGGCTTTTTGGCTTGGCATTTATAGCCATAAGATCGATCCGTATAAACTGAATATGGAAATTCCATCATTTAATCTGGATCTTCCTAATGGAGTGAAAACAGCGACGTCTGAGATTGGAAAAAAATCAGTTTCCTATGTTTTCTAAAAACGTGCTACCATTTTCCGTTGCCGCATCTATTGCACTTTGCTGTGGAGTACCTGCCGGTTCATTTGGTCAAGTCTGCGATCCTAAACTCACAGAACAAGAGGCCCGTGCAGGAACTGTGGCAAACGCTTTGGCCGGCATGGGTCAAGACGCTGTTACCGCTGGAAATTTGCTCATCAAGTGCTTTCCAACAACGGACCGATCTTATTTTGTCCGCTCCACAGCGCATGCAGCTTGGTACCACAATCGGGTAGACTCCTGCCGCCGCGTCGGGACATCGCCGTGTGCGCCAGCTGAGGATTCCAAACGGCGCTCTTACGACGACATTCTTGAGGCAGATCGGATTTTGCAACAGACCAAACCAGGTGATGCACAATATGTTACATTATTGGCTCATCGGCACGAAGAGTTTGGTGATACCTTAGGGGCTGCTACATTGTTCGAAGAATCACTGCAAAAGGAGCCCAATCAGGCCGATGTTTACTATCATCTTATAGATCGTGAAAACAGGAAGCATAATCTTGCAGCCGTTGAGGCATACTTTGAGCGCTTGACTGCCCAAACCAAGAACAAACACGACGTGTTGTCCTATGTTGAGCACTTGCTCCGCAATGTGCAATTCGAAAAGGCAGAGAAGGTGTGGAAATTATGGAAGCCACTGTTTGGCAATGATTTCATGTTCCGTTACAAGCGATTGAAGTTACTTGCACTCAGTGAACAATATGAGTTTGCCTGCAATAGCTGCGACAGTCTTATTCTCGAATATCCCAATGGCATGCCTAGGGAGTTTCACCTTCCGACTAAGGACACCGTCTATTTTTTATGCGCAGAGGTTAATCTGGAATATGGCAAGACTGACAACGCTTTGATGATGTACGATAGAGCCGTTGAAATTGCGCCGTCCGGAACGAATTATTATACCCGAATATCCTCTATCCTAAAGTCGATGCCGCAGTTTTACTACGAGAACTATCGGACAAGAATGTAATCCTCGCCATAAGTAGCAATATAGCGAGCTATGTAGTGATTAAGGAATTTGAAAAGGCTTTGCGCGAAATAGTGATTGAACACAAGGAGCCCCAATTGCTTTCGGCCAGTCGTTTACTTTCAACCACCCCGCCTTTTCCGACATCTAAAAAACTTCTAGAAGCCAAAAAGACCGTGTTCAATTATGCAGCGTGCGGAAATGACTTTGAATACGATTTTGCAAAATTTCTCGACAATGCGGGAGATGTTAAAGCATTTGCAAAGATCCCTGACCAGTTTGGGTTTTGTATTCAGTACACTGACACCATCGCGAACATTAGAAACTATTTCCCTGACTTTGTAGCCGTTGCCGAGGACGGAACAAAGTGGATAGTAGAGACGAAAGGGCGCGAGGATATTGAAGTAAAACTAAAAGATAACGCAGCAATTAGTTGGTGTGATTCTGCAACTCAACTAACAACGGAGAACTGGAAATATTTGAAAGTTCCCCAGAAGGAATTTCAAGAACTTCATCCTGAAAGTTTTGAGGAACTTCTAACGGGAATCCATTATCAAGGTGACCTTTTTAAGAAAACATTATCTTCAGAAATAAACAAGAACATTATGGGAGCGGAAGTACTTATTTCGACAATTTCAGCTGCAATGCAAGCAATTGAACTTTGGCTTACGTTAAGAGACCGGAAGAAGGCCAGTGCAGCCATTGAGCAGGCAGCGAGTATAAGGCAATTGCCACAAGTCATCGAGGAGGCCCGCAATCTAGCCATGCTTATACCATCCGATATATTGGATACCTTAAGTAACAGAGTAGATCAGTGTTTCAAAAAGTATAAGGTCGTTCTTACTGATGGCCAATATTTGCCAGCCGAAATTGATGAGGCCACAGAAGCGGTTAAGGCGTGTATTTGCAGAGAACTTCGGAGAATAAAATCAATTAATGGTGGTATCCCAATTGGGGTTTTGAATGAGTATTGGAATCAATACAAATGCGAGATTAATTAGATCAATGCAGGGAGATGATAAAAAAAAAGTGGTATTCGGCCCCTCTGAAGTACAGCCCCTGCCCCACGGGCGCAGGAGACACTGCCAGACTAGCGCTGTCTTATAAGTATTTTTAAAGCCGCATCGGGCGGCGATGCATTTATATGGGTTCCAAGGAAATAGCTGATTTCGTTCACCACGGTTTATCCAATGGGTACAAACAAAACCTGTTATTACTCAGCTCTTACGAAAATTTCGCCAAAGATATTCGTGAATATCTCCTTACCGTTAATGTCGCCCAGTCACTGTTAGGATGGAATAGAAACCATGATTTCCAGATTCGAATTGAGTATCCAATCTTGCATTTCTACAATAATGCCTTCGTTGAGTCAATTGATCAGTCTCCGGATATTTTCACTACAAAGATAGCCCAAAGGCGGACTGATCACTCGCCAACCAATGCTCTCCACCAGAAGATTGATATCGCTATTGTGAGGCTTGAGAACGCTTACATTGGAGACCAGGAACGAACGGTGATCGGTATTGAACTAAAAGGCCCGAATATCAAGACAAATGATATCCTCGACGATATTAGACGGATGGCAAGGGCCATGGGCCTTACCGATCGCATCTCGGATAATAGTATAAAATTTTGTTTTAGCGGATTCATCATTGAATTTGATAATTCAAAAATCATTGATGAAGTTGTTGCTGCGAAAAATGTTCAAGAGACGTACGTACGGTGGGAAAGTCTCTGCCGCGAGCTTAACGCTGAATTCCCAGCGCTTGAGTTTTCGTTTAACCATTCTGTCATTGAAAGCATACCCCTGGAAATGATTGAGGAGTTACACCGCGAACTGGATAGCGATTACGCGGAAGTGGCGAGCAAAACAGGGCTAGTGATCAGTGGTCTTGTTGAAATCAAACGAAGAAACTGAGCACCGCGGAAGATTCCTATGGATGACTTCAAAGACGTAAAGCTCAGGGATCCAGTGGCATCGTTGGTTACCCTTATTCAATAAGTTCTGGTTGGTTGGGACCGTGCATTGCCATTGGCGTTTTTAACAAGGCAAATTGTCGCGGGTATATGGCTCATATTGAAGGCGCGCATGCAAATAGTACGGTCGAGGAATTTTTAGGCGCACTGCTGGAAGAGAATGAGATAGGTGATTTGACGGTCTACATCACCGGAGGAGTGCATGAGGATGACATAGAGCCAGCCATCCGTGCACATACCAGAGAGGACCGAAGATGCGTTTTAAAGGCTGTCCAAGAAAAACTCCCAGGTGTAAAGCTCAGGGTAAACTGGGGACGGCCTAATGCTACAGTCGAATTGATCCTTGATACGGAAACCGGTAAATTTAGGGTGGAGGAATGAAAAAATAATATGAAGTTCATTCGTATCGAAGGCAGTAGAAAATTATCCTCTTTTGTGGAGCCCATGAAAGCGCAGCTTTCGGATCAACCTGCCTTTAACAGCCCCGATTGGATTTTTGAAATCAAGTGGGACGGGTATAGGGCCATTGCGGAGATCGATAGGAAAGGGAATCGCCTCTATTCACGGAACGGATTGACTTTTGATAAAGCTTATTCGAAAATATTTACAGCGTTAAGTGCTATTAAAAAGGATGCGATTATTGATGGAGAAATTGTTGTCCTCGATGAACATGGAATGCCGTCTTTTCAAAAATTGCAAAATTACAAGAACACTGATCGGAATCTGATTCAATTCTACGTATTTGATTGTTTAAAGCTCGATGGAGAGTCAACGACTAACCTTCCTTTGACTGAACGAAAAAAAATGCTGCAAAAATTGTTGCCGAAATCTGATGTGATCAAATACTGTGATCACGTAGAAGAGGATGGGGTGAGCCTCTTTGCTGAAATGAAAAAGATGAATCTCGAAGGGATGATAGCTAAAAGGAAGAATAGTCATTATCATGTTGGCAAGCGGACTTCGGATTGGTTAAAGATCAAAAACATTCAGGGACAAGAAGCCATTATCGTAGGCTACACAGCACCAAAAGGTTCACGTAAGCATTTTGGATCGTTGATGTTGGCAGTTCGCAATAAGGGTAAACTTGTTCCCATTGGTAATGTGGGAACGGGGTTTACGGAAAAGCTCCTTAACGACATTTATGCCAAATTGAAACCCCTGGAAAGGAAAGACTCTCCGTTAGATGCTCCCATCAAGGCGGCTCCAGACATGACGTGGGTTAATCCGGAACTGGTGTGCAATATTACTTTTACTGAAATCACGGAGGATGGAAGCGTAAGGCACCCAGTCTTTCAGGGCTTAAGAACTGATAAATCGTCTAAGGAAGTTTATTTGGAAAAAAGGGCCAAAGTGAAAGGTAGGTAACGAATCAAACTTTTTCTGAACGCCGTCTTGCCACATCATTCATAGCCACCATGATTTCCTCAAGAAGCTTTTGGCTGTCAATTTTTACTGCGCCACTTTTCCGGTATGCCCCGGCGATATGATCAACCCACGAGTCCACTGACCACGGAGTGTTATCCATTAACCAAAACAGAACTTTGCGGTCTATGGTATCAAGCTTAAAGAATTCTGACTGCTCCTCTTGCATAAACAAATTAACATTGTATAAACTAAAATTGTATTAACAATAATCGGCAAGGCCTTTCAAAAATTCTATGTGGATTAGTTGGTAGAATAGTACTACCATAAATAGTACAATTCTACTATTCCAATTTTCGCAATACTTATAAATGTGATTCCCCTTTAGGTCGGTACGCATTTTCGTAATGTCGTTAAACATGCCAATTCTGAGACATCAATCTAACCTGTAAGTAAGTTAGGCTTTTAATAGCATCGCTAATTGTTCTATTAAGATGTCGCCGGGCCTATCGTTGAGTATATTGAAGCCGTTGCGGGTCTGATTGTATCCCAGCCTATCCGTTGAAAAAGTAAACGAAGTTTAGGTGAAAGTAAACATTAACTGACTGGCTGTCAATTGGAAACAATTTTGGTTAGATAAGTATCAAAAAAATTTCTTACGTTTGAAATGCACCCGGTTGGATAAAATCGAATTGTGAGTTAGCAGGGGTGAGCCAGTATAGACACGTCTTCTCTTTAGTTTCAGGATTTTAGTTTTATACTGTTTTTTTCTATTCCCCTTGATGTAGTCGTTGCATTCCCCCCATGCATTGATTCGTTGGGTAGTTATTTCATGCGTTAGCATTAGAATAGTTAATAAGTTAAGGTCTATAATTTTTAAGCAGGTTATGAAGAGATTTTACTTGGCCGCCCTGTTGGTATCAGGCGTGGCCTGCGTTAGCGCCCAAACAAGCAACTCGCAATTAATTCCAGCAGTTTCATTTCCTACCCCAGAGGCTACTGCTATCGACCGATATGGAACGTATAAAATAAGCTATTTTACTGGGCTCCCTGAAATCAGTATCCCCCTTCATGAAATCAAGGTTGGGGAGATTACATTGCCGATTACCCTAAGTTATCACCCTTCCGGAATAAAGGTAACAGATAGGCCGTCTAATGTTGGCTTGGGGTGGATCGTGGAAGCTGGAGGGTCCGTTACGCGAAAAGTCATGGGTCTCGTTGATGACCGATTTGCAGGTCAGGGATATCTCACCAATAGTACGATTCCGGCCACTGTTAATACTATGACGCAGACCGGGCTAACCTTTCTCCAAAATGTGAATACGGGGCAAGTCGATACAGAACCAGACATCTATAGCTATCATGTTCCTGGCCATAACGGACAGTTTATTATGAATAGACAAAACGGTCTAAAGCCACTACTCATTCCATATCAACCGATGAAGATTGAATGGGGATACGCCACCAATTTGATGTTCAATCTTACTGATGAGAAAGGCGTGTTGTACAAGCTTGATTCTGCCTATGAGACGACGCAGACAAATGGGCAATCTTCGGTTACCCGTTGGCTGATTCACAAAATTATTGGGGCAAATAAACAGGACACGATAAGAATTTCATACTCGCCTTGGCACGGAACGACTTTTACTGATATCACTGAATCCATTACAGTCAAGGACTCCATTGACTATGCAGTGGGAACTGCGGCCGATTACCAGCCTGATGACACCATGGTCCCGGAACCGCGCACGGACGTAGTTGATAGTGATGAATTGAATCTGAAAACTATAAAATTCCCGTATGGCAAGGTGGTTTTTGAATCCCTAACAAATAGAGATGATGATTCAAATATTGTTAAAAAGAAGAAATTGGACCGAATCATAGTCTATGTCAAAGATCCAGTGACGGGCGTTTCCAGCGTGACAAAATCCATCGAATTTATTCAATCCTATTTCAAATCGGCAGATGGAAGCACGAAAAGACTGCGACTGGATGGACTTTGGATTCGCGATTCAAACGGCGTAATCATCCAACGCTACAAATTTGAATACGATACTTTGCATAATCTGCCGGCATACACTTCCAAAAGCCGCGACTATTGGGGATACCACAATGGGAAAGCCAACTCAACACTTGTGCCATACAACTCGGTCAGTTTTAAAACTAATGCGGCGTCGCAGGCGATAATGAAAAATTTGGGTGGCCTCCCCAATGGAAGAGAACCAGACACGGTCTACATGCAATCCAATGTTCTCACCAAGATCTACTACCCAACCGGGGGCAATTCCCAATTCACATATCAAACAAACAGATACGATAAAAATGGTGTAAAGAAATTTGCTGGCGGGTTAAGAATTTACCAGATAAAAAGTTATGATGGAATTCAATCTACTGCGACTGTGAAAACCTATAAGTATGGGGTGAATCAGTCCGGATATGGCAGAGCTAATTTCTGGCTTGAGAATCTGTTTTACAGGCGAACATATGGTAGATCTTACTGGAAACAAGTGGGCCAGGCGTTGGCCTGTCCGTATGTTGCCACCATTTGTCGTGTGCGAACGTACGTATCAAACCCGACCGTTGATTTAGAGCCATTTGACAGCTCTCCTGTCACGTATTCGGAAGTAACTGAATACATTGGGAACGAGACACAGAATACAGGAAAAACCGTCTATACTTTTCAAGATACGCCTGACCAATTGAATACTTTCGGTCCGACAGGTTTGTATTTCGTTCAGTCAAACCATTTTCGGAGAGGACTTTTGTTAAACAAATCGGTTTATAAAAGAACCGGGTCAACCTATCAGATCGTAAGTCGATCCATTAACACTTATCAGGCCTTCCCGGATACCGTGGTATCACGGGCGGGGTACAAAGCATTCAAGCTAGCTCTCGCCGATGATACAAACAATACCGATCGCCAATTAGGGCCGTATGACGCTGCTGGCGCCTGCTCCGCTGCTTATAACGATAGTTATTCCTTCCTGTACGGTTCCTACGACTATAAGAGTGGTGACAACAAATTAGTATCTACTAAGGAAATCACCTATGACCAGGGCGATATCACAAGAACGGATACTATTTCAACCAGTTATTTGTATGAAAATAGATTTCATCAACAGGTAACTAAAAAGACCACAAGCAATAGTCGGAGACAGGTTAAAGACGTTAGCACGAAATACCCTTTTGAGGTTTCGTCGCCGGTTTATACGGAAATGATTCAAAAGCATTTGTACGCTTATCCGGTCGAGGAATTGGTCAAATTGAATGGTACGGATCTCCAGTGGACTGGATGGCATTTCAAGAAATATTCGACTTATGTTTTCAAGCCGGATACAATCTATCAACGCCTCGAGAGCGGCCCTAAAGAAGCCTTTGTTTCCTTCCAGAATTACGATATTCACGGCAATCCTCTTGGCTATATCGATCAGGAAGGTATCCCGGTAAGTTTTGTCTATGGGTATCGTAACCTTTATCCAATCGCTAAAATTACTGGAGCTGCAACCGGACAAGTAGCCTTCACAAGTTTTGAGTCAGAGGGAAATGAGGGCGGATGGACATTTGGAGGTTCTGCCAGTGGGGCAAAGTATGGAACGAAGGTGCATGCGTTGAGCACGCCTGTGACAAAATCAGGATTGGCGACCAATATTCCCTATGTCATTTCCTATTGGGCAAAAGGAGGAACGCCAACTTTAGCTGCCACGATTATTGCTACAAATGATGCCCCCGCTGCCGGACCGGATGGTTGGCGATATTTTGAAAAGACAATTATGGGCTCAGCTTCAGTGAGCATTTCCGGAACGGGTGCGACATTGATTGACGAAGTCCGGTTGTTCCCGAAGGGCGCATCGATGATTACTTACACCTACATCCCCCACATTGGCATAAGTTCAAAAACGGATTCAGAAGGATTGACTTCCTATTTCACGTACGACAGTTTCGCGAGATTGGCTTTTATAAAGGACAGCCAGGGGAAAATCTTGAAAAACTTTGTGTACAACTATAAGAAATAATACCTACCTGATAGCCTTCCTATGAAAACACAAAATACCCGGATGCCGTTTTGGTCTATTGTTGCTTTTGCCTTTTTTCTAGCTACGCCCTTTGAGCTCATCGCCCAATGCACGATATCATTCACGAGTGACTTCACGGCCTGCACCGGAACTCAGCAGACCTTATCGGCCACTTCAACGTCGGCAGATGTGACTCAACATAAGTGGTATACCGCTCAGACCGGAGGCAGTGGAATCGCCACTACCACTCAATTTAGGACTAACCCTGGTGGGGCATGGGTTTCCCAGCTAACGGCGTATTTCTCAACAAACACGTCTTATTGGGTAGCTCCGGTGTGTAACGGCGTGGAAAGCTCAACACGGTATCAGACAAAGATAACCGTTAATTCGGGCTCGAACATAGTTGTGGCCATTAGTCCAAACGGCAATCCGAATAATTTTTGTGCTGGAGATAATGTGCTATTAACAGCAAGTGGCGCCATCAACAATACTTACTCGTGGAGTGTGGGCAGCCCCTACTCGCCATCGATTTCAAGCCAGAACCCCTTTCACCCGACTACAAGCGGGACCTATTATGCAACTGCCACCAATACATGCAACACTTCCACAAGTTCGACCGGGACCCCGATAACGTATAATCCAAATGTTGGAGTTCCAACGATAAGTACGACTGAAGTTTCTTTTTGTCAAGGAACGAAATCGACTTCCACGTTTACCGCCACCGCCAGCAACGCTTCGGGCGGTTACACTTGGTCAGTCACTGGAACAGGGAATACCATTGTCGGTGGCGTTGTTACTTGGGCGTCGAGTTTTTCCGGTACCGCCCGAATAACGGTGATTGCCTATGGGTGTAATGGTACTTCGACCACAAATTATAAAGATTTTGTAGTGTACCCTCTTCCAAACGTTGTAACTACGCCGGCTTCTTCTGTGGTTGTTCCATTCCCATCGCAGAGTACTAGCTTAAGTGTACCCGCAGTTGCAGGAAATTCATATCAGTGGTTTCTGGATGGGGTGAAGATTTCTGATGGCCTTTCAAATGCCTATTCAGCCCCGCTCTCGGGTGATTATAAGGTCCAGGTGACCTCAGCCAATGGATGTAAAGCCACCTCGACGAAGGTTACCGTTTCTTTTCAGAATAATTATAATTATATCATTGAAAACACTTTGTTGACATCAAAAAACACAAGTGGGACTGATATCGTAGAGACTGACGTGGCTGCGCTTACTACAGACCAGCGTATGCAGTCCATCAACTATTTTGATGGTTTGGGTAGGCTTATGCAGAAAACAAAAGTGCAAGGGTCCCCATCGAAAACCGATATCGTTGAGCCGATTATCTACGACGTCTATGAACGGCCTTTTAGAGAGTATCAACCATTTGTTTCGGGAAACAATGGGTTTTATAAAGTTAATCCCATCAAAGCCAATGGGCAGTATATAAACGATGCACTCAATTTCTACAATATCTCAACCGACAATATTGCCGATGATACTATACCGTATGCTGAAAATCAATACGAAGCGTCCCCACTAAATAGGGAATATAAACATTATGGTGCAGGTGCGGATTGGAAGCAAAAAAAGAAAAGTGCCAAAACCAGGTTCCTGATAAATAAACACGGAACGGCTAGCGGGGAAGAAAAGATTATTGTTTGGAAGATTTCAGGGGGGATGCCCGTCCGAGACACAACATTCAATGGTGGCTTTTATCAGTCCAATACGCTTAAAATCGAAAGCAAAAGAGATGAGAATGGAAATGAAACCAGGATGTATAATGATCGCTTTGGGAGGATGATCCTTAAGAAGAATTATGTGGCCTTTGACACTCTGGCTTTGAACAACCCTAATAATTGGGCTCTTACCTATTACATCTATGACGATTTTGGCTCATTGCGTTATGTTCTTACACCTGAAATAAGCAAACTGTGCCTCAAGACTGACACCTATAAACCATCAGAAGGGGATATTCGAAAATGGGCTTATCGCTATGTGTATGATCAGCGAAAAAGGATGACGGAAAAGTGGATACCTGGAGCGGCTGTAACCTATATAGCCTATGATCCACGGAATAGGATAGCTATGACGCAAGACGGAGCACAAAGAAGCAAATCCCCCGAAGAATGGACATTTACCAAATACGATGTCCTCAATAGACCGATCATGACCGGTACAATTCAAGAGTACGGGAGCAACTGGTCGTTAAGTTTTGTTCAAACCTACATTGACGGTTTTTATAACAAAATAAGTCAAGGAAATCCTGATAACAGTGCATGGTTTGAGGTCCCAGGCACAGATATTCACGGATATTCGAACAAGTCTTACCCTACATCGGTTGCGGCAAAAGACTACCTGACCGTGAAATACTTCGACGACTATTCGTTCAAATCCGGTTGGCGGCGCCCCAACAGTTACAACTATATCTCCACGGACATAACAGGAACGACAACTTTGCAGGCCTTGCCGTTGGCAAATACAAATGGCCTTGCTACTGGATTGAAAGTAAGAGTCTTGGACGGCGAATCTTACGGAGAATTACAATGGTTGAAGACCATAAACTACTACGAAAATAATGGAAGGTTAGCACAAACGATAACCGACAATTATAAGGGTGGACAGGATATGGTGTCCACCATTTATGATTTCGCCGGGAATGTCATCAAGACAAAAACAACTCATGTCAACCGCTCCGTTACTTGGAAAGATTTTAAGAATGCCCGCGTTGAGGGTAATAAGGTAGTCAAAAACACAGGCGCTATTGATACCTGGGACAGTGGTGCAGCCTCCTTGCAAGTATTGCCCGCAGGACAAAATGGTTGGATCGAAATAACGGCCTCTGAGGCTTCTTACAGGATGTTCGGATTTAGTACGCAAAATCCCAACGGAGATCCTGCGCTAATCACCCATGGGCTCATACTGCAGGCGGGTGGTGCTTTGGTAAGGGCCGAATCAAATAGTTATGTTACTGTTGGAAGTTGGGCGTTGGGTGACACGATACGCATTGAACGCAATGGTAGTTTAATTTCTTACAAAAGAAATGGTGCACTACAGGGACCCACCATGCCGGCCAACGCAGGGGCGTTAAGGGCAGCGAGTGTGTTTTACTCGGTCGGCTCAAGCATTGCCTATCCGAAGATATCATTTGGCAATGTTACTACCAGTATCGTCGAAGAGTATGAATTCGATCATGCTTTGCGGCCGACCAATAGTTGGCATCAGTTGGGAGCCAATTCAAGGATATTGCTCAGCAGAAATAACTACAACGCCTTAGGCCAAAAAATAGAGAAACGTTTGCATAGTACGACTACGCTCGCCACCGATGCGAAGGAAACGATTGACTATCGATACAATATACGTGGATGGCTTACCAGTATTAACGACCCTCAGTTGACTCCGAGGTTGTTCGCTTTGAATCTTAAGTACAATGACCCAACGGCGACCGGTGGCCCTGCAATGTACAACGGAAACATAAGCGAAATTATTTGGAAAAACGGTGGAAGCTATAAGCAGTCATATAAATACACCTACGATTCATTGAACCGACTCAAGGAAGCGATATACTATAATTTGGACTCTACAAAAAGGAATGGCCGGTTTACAGAGTTAATTGGCGGGGTAGGGGCAAAAGGCTATGACTTGAATGGCAATATCTTAAAACTCACCCGGTATGGTCGCGTTGATGAAAAATCGTTCAATAAGGTGGACGACTTGAAATACTATTATACGGGTAACCAGCTCACTCGGGTTGACGATGCGGTTAGTCTCAACGCAATGGAGCAAGGATTTAAAGAACTCGTAAAGACAACAAACGAGTATACTTATGATAGCAGTGGACGTCTTTCTGTCGACCTTAATAAGGGAATTACGGCGATCACATACAATTATATGAACCTGCCACGTAAGGTGACTAAGAATTCGACGGACTATGTCAACTACGTTTACGATGCCATGGGGAGGAAACTGTTTCAACAAATGTATTCCGCCACCTCCAACAAAAGGACAGACTATGTAGGGGAGTTCGTCTACCAAAACGATACTTTGAAATTTGTCAATACCCTGGAGGGTAGGGTTGTCGTTACTGATCCCACCCCAGAGTATCAATATTTCCTGAAGGACCATTTGGGAAATATCAGGCTAACTTTTTCAACTAAAGTTGAACCGGCGGAAGTAGCGACCGCAACGTATGAACCAGCAAATGCAAGCGCCGAACAAGCGAAATTTTTGCGTTTGGAAAATGCAAGGCTCGTTCAGTCCACCCTTTTTGATAGAACTAATGGCTCTGCCGTTGGATGGTCCCAGAGGCTAAGCGGAGGAACAAATGAGAAATATGGTATCGCCCGATCTCTTAGTGTAATGGCCGGTGACGTCATTAGTGCTGAAGTTTGGGCAAAATATATCGACGCAACCAATCCCACAAACAACGCAGCAATTGTAACTCTTTTAGCCCAGTTGGCAGCTCCCGCGACGGCTCCAGGGGTTATAGTCGATGGCCCAGGGTATCCAACAAGCACTTCCTCCTTTCCCTTCCCTGGACTAATTAATACTGCGGGTAGTACAGGTGGTCCTAAAGCCTATCTGAACTATCTATTATTTGACAGGAACTTTGTTTTTAAAGCCGGCGGATTCAAGAGACTTTCTGCTACCCCGAAGGAGAACGGTTCCGACGTGGGCCATGAGAAGCTTTTTTTCGACAACATACAAGTGAAAGAGGCTGGCTATATTTATATTTACATCAGCAATGAAGAGACTTCCACGGTGGATGTTTTTTTTGATGATTTCAAGGTGACTCAATCTAAATCAAGTATTGTTCAACAGGACGACTATTACCCTTTTGGACTGGCTTTTAATTCCTATGCGCGAGAGAACGCCGTAAAACAGGATGTTCGCTACAACGGAAAAGAGCTGCAGAACGAATTAGACTTAGGGTGGCTAGACTATGGCGCCAGAATGTATATGCCTGAGCTTGGCCGATGGGGTGCGATCGATCCCTTGTCTGAAAAGACAAGGCGTTTCAGTCCATACAACTACGGATTGGACAATCCGATTCGTTTTCTGGACCCGGATGGCATGAGTATTGATGACTTTGGAAATGTTACAATTGCCGGATACGCGGGCGAAGAGGAGGGTGGATATTTTTCTGGTGGCGGGATTGAGAAACCCGGTGACCCAGGCCCTGGCCCTGGCTCGGCTACGCCAAGACACCCTACTGTAGCGGGAGACGAAACTTCCAAAAAAGCGGAGAGGACGCTGGAGAAAATGGAACGGCTTCGTTTGGTCAAGTTTAACATGCTGCAGAAGGCTTATGCTGACTTGTTAGCGAAGAGTGGTAAATTTACGGATCTAGCACAAATGGGATATGAAATTCTGCCAACCAATGTTCAGGGCCAGTATTTTGTATTGAGTAAGGCGGCGGGTACCGTTGGGGATATTATTGCATTGCTAACTATTGCTCATGAGACTAAACCGGGGAATGAGGCAAAAGCATTTAACGCTCTTGCGGAATTTGCGCTAACAAAAGTCGAGGGGATGGGGCCAGCGTTAATGGTATATAGCGCGATGAAATTTTTAGCTGCGCCCGAATTGCCCGAAGTGGTAACCCAATTAAGACAGAGTGCGCAAAATTACGGCGCCGCGTCAGTGCAGGCGCGCAAAGATGGATTTCCTGGTCGTGCTGCGGAACTAGAAAGACTATCCATTCAGTTTGAACACCAAGCCCAACGTATTGAGGCTTCCATACGTAGAGACCAACAAGAAGACGAATGATCTATAGGATACTTTTAATTTACTGCCTTACAATTTTTGCCTTTACGCAATGTGGCAAAAAAGACAGCCATGCTGATATTTCAACGAATGACGATATTTCAGAGTTAGACACATCAGCCCTAAGCCTGGCGGCAGAAGTATATCGGAAAAAAAATGATTTTGCCGAAGCTGTGGAAAATTATTCAAGATTAATTGATATTGACTCAACGAATAAGGTGTACTACTATAGAAGGGCTCTTAGTTACTCGTCGCTCGGAAATGTTGATCTTGCAATAAAAGATTGCGAGAAAGCTAAGGATTTAGGGTTTGACGAATTCAAAAGCCGTTTCCTTCTCGGTATGTTATACTACGATTTGCACGCCAATAAGGACTCAATAGCAAGGGCAAATCTTAATAGGTGTCTTCAATTGCGCCCGAACTCACCAAAGGTGTTGGATCGGATTAAGTATATGGATAAGATGGACGCAGCATTGTCCCCCGAAAAAAAGAAAACATAAAGATCATGAGACTTTATCCATTTTTGCTTGCATCGTGTTTTACATTTCTAAAAAAGATCGAGACTAGTTTTATTGCTAAAGATGATCAAGCAAGAGCTGTTCGAGTGGCATTGATTTTCGCCTTAGCGCAACTCGTTAACTTGTATTCCATTAAACCAACGCAGGACACAGCTTTATTCTTTGTTCCATATTCGATTTTTGGACTTATAAATTGTGCAATCTTTATTCCCAATAAAAGATATGCGAAATATGTTGAGGCCTATCAGGGTAATCCGCATAAAACCATTTATGGCATACTTACCATAATTTACTTTTTGGGAACAATGATTTTTTACTACTATACACATCGATCGTAACCTGCCATCAGCAAGTTCTTCGAAATCGATATCTGTTATTTATGAGATCCACTTGCTAATATGAGATGGGTTATTTTAACTGTCGCATTAATCGTTCTGATAGCCTTTTCAGTGAAAGCACAATTTCAATGGGGGAAGAGCTATTTGAATGCTTATGCCCAAAGTTTATCCCCAGGTGACAACGGGTCCCTATATGTTGCTGGAAGTTTCAACGACAGCATTTCCCTTGACTCCTATAAATTCAAAGCCGCGCACTTATATTCAAATTTTATTTGCAAGTATGACGCTGGTGGGAAGGTGCTGTGGGCAACACAGCTAAAAGGCGACTCAGACAATGGCATCTCTGCCCTTACTTCCGATAGTAAAGGTAATTTGTACGTTACAGTTTATTTTTTTGGAAAACTTTTCTTCCATGGGGACACGTTGGATGCGACGGGCCTAGAACAAGGGGGATTTCTTTTGATCAAGTATGACTCTGAAGGCGAGTTGTTATGGAAGAAAGATGTTTCTTATGGGGACAAAATCGATTTTACGCAGCAGATCCAATTGGATGCGATGGGTAATGTCTATCTATTGAAATCAGATTTATCGAATAATCTCTACAAGACTCGCTTACTTAAATTTTCTGCAAATGGGAACCTAATTTGGAGTAGCGTGATCTCAGGTCAAACATCTGGCGGGGATGGGTTTTTCATGGGGATAATAATGACCGTGGATAATGAGGAAAATATTCATATTGAAGGTGACTTCTTTGGGCCAATGGCCTCAATTGGTGACCTGTCTTATGCAGATAATGCAAAACCTCATATCATTGTAAACTGCAATTTAACAGGCAATCCTCAATCAATTTTCCCGATTGGGAGGCTGCCAGATTTTAGGTCGGGATATGGTCTGACTAGTGACGCGTTTGGCAATCTTTATAATGCAACAATTCGTTCTGATGATCATACCTTTCTGAGGAAGTTTGATAAAGGCGGGAATGAGATTTGGAGCTTGAAAGGCACTGGACTTGATGGGTCCGATACCTATTTAGGTAACTCGAATCTAGAACTTGATGAAAGGGGTGATATTTTCCTTGCCGGACACATTTACTCTCCATTTACGATCGGGAATACTAAGTTCAATAAGCAATTTGGGATAAGCACATTTGTCTTGAAATTTTCCAACCAAGGGGATTTGATATGGGCTGTTCAGGGTCAAAACGAAAACTACGATCAGGCTACGCTTTTGGGCAGAGATCTGGATACCGGAAGTATCTATATGGGAGGCATGGCAAATTCGGATGGTGCGCAATTTGGTGAGGTCACGTTAGAAGGCAGCAATAGCCAAAACTATTTATTTTTTTTAAGACTTGGGGATGCTGATTATAAACCTCTTCAATTGAATGCCGGCAGGGATACTACATTATGCCCGGGATCGAGTTATCTGCTAAAGGCAAATGGTTTTCAAAACTATTTATGGCAAGATAATTCACAAGATTCTCTCTTCACGGCGAATTCCCCAGGAGTTTATACTGTAGCAGGAATAGACTATTTGGGAAATTTCCATTACGACACCGTTACAATTAAACCTTGCTTTGAAGCGACGATTCCAAACGTAATAACACCTAACGGTGATGCCTTAAACGATAATTTTGTGGTGAATCGGGACTTATTTAAGGAATTGCGGCTGATAATTTACAATAGGTGGGGTAAGGAGGTGTATTCAACCGGTGATTATCAAAATAACTGGAGAGGAGATGGAGTGAGCTCTGGTGTTTATTTCTATAAATTGATTGGCGACGACAAGTCAATATTTAGAGGCTGGCTGCAAGTAATAAAGGAAGATTTTTGAGAACGTCGTTTATGAACGGGACTTAGAATTAAAGTCTTTTATTACAGCCTATAACTTTAAATTGTATCGTGTAGAATGAAATATTGTTGTTTAAAATTTGAAGAATCTCTTAGGAGAGATCGACGGAGCTATCCTAATATTAGGATAGTGAAATTTGTTTCTGAATGTTTTGTAAACCCTAAAAGAGGTCTCCTCCTTGGCAAGGATGTATTTCATGTCAGCGAAGAAGATTTGAAGCCAGGGCCATCTAAATATCACTGGGGCCTGGTAAATTTTAAGAGAAGGCACTTGAAATCTAAAATGGAGTGCAGACAGGATATGGGCGGGGAAGAGAAATATCTTAAAATTGGCCGAATAAAAAAGGGGGGCTATCCCCCCTCAGTCTTAGTCCAAAGAAGCGGAACTGCCATTAATCCGTCGTCCTCATCCGGATTAAATAGACTCTCAACGGTTTCAGATTCTGAAATTAGCCAGGACATAATTTCGTTGACAAGTTCATTTTTATCGAATTCGTTTATTTGCGTTGAAAGTACGCAGTTTACAATTATAGACCCTAACGATTCCCTCATGCTCTTTTCAAGTTCGGGCATGATTTGTTTAGATTTATACGGTTGAATCTCGGAATTGCAATTAGGACATTTATCGTTGCAAGTGTGAAGCCAGTCACTTTTCCAACGCTGCTTGCATTCTTTGCAGTAGTAATAATTTTTATAGGTCATAGGAAAGTTATGGTTGACCTAAGCACCAAAAGGTTTATGATGATTAAAATCTATATCCTGGAATTTTTTCCACCTTCTCATCGATTGAATCTATAAGGTCACCTATAAAAATGTCATTCATTTCGTGGATTATTTCGCCCGAAGCTTTGGTCAAAAAGACGTCAAAAAGATCTGACCCGTTAACAGCTATAATCACCTGTCCTTTGAATAAGTGGCCATTTACATGGAACTTCAAAAACTTCTTTCTGTCATTGATGAAATTTGCTGCGCCCCAACTCCATACTTTTACGTTTCTTTTAAGACTGAATACCAGTTCGTCCATGGTATAGAATGAAACGTAATTTTCTTCGTTAACCTCCCTGAAATTTTTCATAAGATTTGATGTTTAGTTGAACATTTTTAATGCTCACCCAAACCGGACTTTTGACGGATAGCGCACAGTTAAGTCAATAAACAATCGCGCGGATAGCCAAAATGGAACGCGGAATAAATTTGAAAAGGGATACAAGGCCAAAGGCTCATTGAATTTTATGCCGAACCATTTGGCGGTAGTTCGGCAACAAGTCCGAACTTAGCATTTAAAATGATGAGAGATATTAATATCCTACCTTTCTAGGAGTAGATGTAGTTTGCCCAGTTTGTTCGTATTTTCAAAAAAATAGAAATTGTGGATGGAGTCTATCTTGCTCAGATTTTGCTTGACAAATCTAATTTGTGAGTGATCTTGCCAAGTTCGACTGTATTGCTGGCTGTAGAAGTTTGGAGATATTAGGGGCGCGAATAAAAAAGGGGCCGTTGCCCCTAATACATATCTTGCTGTATGCCGTTGTATTTTTGGATTACACTTAGTGTTTCTTTCATGCAGGCCTTAATGTCTTCGTCCTCTAACGTTTCATAATGCGCATGATTCACAATCACATAGTAAGAATTTATCAGGGTTTCAAGGATTTCATTCGTAAACCATTGAGGGTAGGTGTTACGGAGTCTTCGCTGGCTTGCCTCGTCGGCAATTTTATAAGCCTGAAATGTTTCCTCTTGAAAACCCGGTGGCAATGGCAACTCTCCTGCTATCCATTGTTCAAATTGAGATCTTACAGTTTCCATAATAAGTAAGTTTAAGTCAAACATAATTTCAATGTTCAATCAATCGGACTTTTGCTGGACAGCCACATTTTTGAGGTCTATAGAACAGGGGCGAATAACCAAAAGGCACGCGGAATAAATTTGAAAATGATAATAAAGCCGAAAGGCTCTTGTAATTTTATGCCGAACCTTTTGGTGTTAGTCCAGCAATAAGTCGGACCTTATAATTGAAAAGATGAGGGATGTGCAAAAAAGCCTTGTTTTGTGGATGTAAAAAAAGGGGCTGAGTGCCCCTGATAATCTGGAATTTTAAAGGCGTTAACGATCCGAGATCACTTTAACATATGGTCTATTCCTGTCCTTTCCCTTATAGAGCATCCTTTTTTTGAAGTCAAAAAATAGCGAGGGCATCAAGCCTAAGGGATTCGAATTCAATGAACTGTCAGTTGGGTCATAGGTCACCCCGTAGGTTGACATCGGCCTGTTTTCTGAATGTTCCAGATTCTGCCAGCCCTTCATGTCGTAGTCGTTAGACCTCCATTTATTGTTGACTACGTCAAAGCCATTCATTTTTTCCTTAATTATGATTGTATCTCTAATTTTTCCAACGCCAAGAATTTCTCCAGTGGAAGTATTCGGGACTTCAAAGCTATTTTCTATAGCATAGGCGCCTACGATTGTTTTGGTCGGAACGGAATCGCTTGTTTGGCTGCATGCAATTGCTAGGCAACCAAATGCAAAAACAGTGATACTAGTTGCTTTCATATAGTATTTTGTTTCTTGTTTTAGTTTATCGGGACATTACGTTTCCTTAGTTGAATAGTATTTTTGTCTTGTCAATATCTTTGAGGGTCAAATTTGGGTTTACCAAAAAATGATCGAGCGCGACTAAGCCGACGATTCTGTTAAAGTTTTTTTCTTAACATAACTGTTTCATTTTTTTTCATGAGCTCAACTCGGTTAGGCGTTCTAATATGATCTCGAATCCAAATGCTCAGTAAATTTAAGCAAGATTTGGACCGTAATATGTTTAGTTTTTCATGCCGCCTGCTTGTTTGTTCTAACACGTTTCCTCTTAACAGGCGCTCTGGATGAAAGTTTCTTCTTCGTTTCTTTCATGTTCGTGGGTTGAGAAAGTTTCTTCTTCAGCTTCTTCATATCCAAGCTTATTTTTTCCTGAACAATCTTTGCATATATCTGGGTTGTTCGGATATCGGTGTGGCCCAATAACTCCATGGCAGTCTCCATGGGAACACCATTGGACAGTAGCACAGTGGTCGCGAACGTGTGCCTAGCTGTATGGGTTGTTAGTTTCTTTTTAATTCCACAAACATCAGCAATTTCCTTAAGGTAGGAATTGTATCTCTGGTTACTGTTAACTGGAAGTAGACGATTGTGCTTTACACAGTATGGATGTTTTTTGTACTTATTGATGATTTGCAATGCTCTAGGTAACAACGGGACATTTTCATTTACTTTCGTCTTTTTCCTGTCTTTTATAACCCACATTTCGCCATCTATGCCGATCGAAATGTCTGTTGGTCTTAATGATTCAGTATCTGCATAAGCGTAACCTGTGTAGCAACTAAAGATATAGCAATCTCTAACTTCCTCCAGCCGTTTTATGTCGAATTTCTTCTTGTACATCGTTTGAAGCTCGGATTTAGTAAGAAAGTAGCGTGTCCCCTTTTTGTAAATGCTCTTGAAATTGGCGAATGGGTTACTTGGTAAATACTCCATCGTAACGGCATATTTGGTCACCTGTTTTAGGTCCTTGGCAGACTTCATCGAGGTGTTTATGGCGACGTCATCTTCCGTTCTGAGAAAGAGTTCAAATTCAACAAGGAAGTTGAGTTTAATTTCATCTAAGAAAATATCGTCCCTTTTCAGTTTCTTTTTCAAAAACGACTGACATTTGCCATAGAGCATTTTAAACTTTTGCCTGCGTTTTGGGGAAATGTCATTGATTTTAAGCCTGTCGCTTAAATGTTGATTGAATTGTCGGAACAATTCGAGGAAGGTGCGTTTTTGCTCTTTCTTTCCTTTATAACTTCTCTTTACATCATTGGCCGTTACAATTTCTTGAGATGACAGCAGAATATTGTAGTGACGGTTTATCTCAGTTTTGACTAGCAACAAATGGTCATTAATAGACTTAGCTTCCTGACAGAGTTTATTTGCCTGGCCGGCTTCAAGATCCCAATGCGTGACTTGAATTTGCTTTCCCGTTGAGCATTCTGCGCGCTCCCCGTCAACTGTAATTCGTGCCCAAATGGGAACCAGGCCCTTGCTATTCGCCTTGGAATAATTGAGCCTAAAAAGAATCGCGAATGTCTGATTTAGATTCATAGCTGTTAAATTTTTAAGTAGCCAGAACTCGCTTTGCCGGACCTGTCATGCGGACCGAATTGGTTTTTCGGCCAATTCGTCCAATTTGATTCGGGTACCAATATTGGGGGGGAGGCATTGGTACCCGAATTGGTACCCTTTCGATTGGAATTGTTTGTGCTGTTTTGAGGGCGGGAGAATAAAAAAAACCGCTCAAAAATAGATTTTGAGCGGTTTCAGCTTAGATTGATTCCTATTGTGTAGCCCCGGCAGGAATCGAACCTGCATCTTCAGAATCGGAATCTGAAATTCTATCCATTGAAATACGGAGCCATATTTTCAATTGCCTGCAAAAATAAGGAAAGGTTTCGGCCTAAAAAATCTTGCCGCTAAAAAGGGCTTGGTTTGGTGTGCTATCTTGGGGAAACGTTTAAAATTACGGGCATTATGGCCATGAATCCCCATCACCAGGAGCTCTTGAAGCTCATCCAAGCCAAGGCAGGCAAAGCCACGCAACATACTTTTTCGGACAGCTACCTGGGCAATACGCACCCGCGCTACGCCATCAACGCACCCACCCTGCGCGCCATTGGACAGGGATGGATGCACACCGGCAGATGCCGGCGAAATTGTTTGTGACCGTGCTCACCAGCCTCATCGAGGGGAAGTCGGCCACGGAAAAATTCATGGCCGGGGTGTTGCTGGACTACGCCACCCCAGACCAGCGTCAGTTCAAGCCGGCGGTATTTGGAGCTTGGTTGGAGCACCTGGTGGGGTGGGCTGAAGTGGATGTGGTGTGCACGGGGAAGTATACGCTCACCGAGATCCCCGCACAATGGCAAGCCTGGAAGCCCTTGTTGCTGAAGTTTGCCAAGAGCAAGAACATTCAAACGCGGCGTGCTTCGCTGGTGTTGCTTTGCTCGCCGTTGAGCCGGAAGGTGAATGCCGAGCTGGTGACGGTGGCGTTGGAAAATATCGAACGGCTGAAGGGTGAAAAAGACATTCTCATCACCAAGGCCATCTCGTGGCTGCTGCGGACGATGGTGAAGCATTACCGGGAGGCGGTGGAGGAGTATCTAGGAGAGCATGCGGATAGTTTGCCGCGTATTGCTGTGCGTGAGACGATGGTGAAGTTGAAGACGGGGAGGAAGACTTCCCGGAAAGCGGTGCGATGAAATGTGGTTGAACCGCAGCGACGCAGAGGATGCAAAGGGAACGCAAGCGCTTCGCGCGGGCTGGAAATCATCCAGCCCTTGCGTTAGGTAACGCGCTCGCTGTCAGATCAATCCTAAAAACATAACTTTTTGATGGGAATGGTTGTTTTATACATGTAAGCGTTAAGTTTTATGAGAAGGAATATAATCGTTGCCTTGGGGTTGTGTTTTTCCACGATGGCCATGGCGCAAAATAAGTTGGAAGTGAAGATCGGCAAGATCAAGAGCAACAAGGGCAACATCATTGTGGGCCTCTACGACAAGGACGATCATTTTCCGCGCAATGCCATGGAAGGCAAGATCGTGAAGGCTTCCAAGGACGGCGTGATCGTCATCTTTGACAACGTGCGGCCGGGCAAATATGCGGTCAGCATTCTTCACGATGAGAACAAGAATAAAGACCTCGATCAAAACAGACTCGGCATTCCCAAGGAAGGCTTCGGGTTCTCTAATAATGCCATGGGGGCCATTGGCCCGCCCTCTTTTGAAAAAGCCACCATCGAAGTGCTGGCCGATCAGAAAGACACCGTCATTGCCATTGATATGCGGTATATGATCGGCAAGAATAAGACGGACTGACACCTCAACCCGTATCGCGGGTTTAGGATGGCGCATTTACCCCGGTTGCCTAAAAAAAACCGGACGAACCCTCAATTTTTTTTTGCGTTGCCCGACGGTGTGTCGGTTTTGTTCAATTCTGCTGGAAGAGATGATCCTATTTTTGATAAAAAAATAGCGATGACAACACCTTCCAATCTCCTGCTTGTACTAACGGCCACCACCACCGCCCTGATGGCCGGCCTGTTTTATGCCTGGTCCGTATCCGTTACCCCGGGTCTTGCCCACGTGACCGACCGCGAATATGTCGCGGCGATGCAGGCCATGAACCGGGCCATTTTAAATCCTGTATTTTTCGCCGCCTTCATGGGCACGCTCTTTCTGCTGCCGGTGAGCACCTACATGCACTATGCGCAACCGGTGTCTGCTCGCTGCTGGTTTTTATTGGCGGCCATGGTCGTTTATGCCGTAGGCGTCTTTGGCGTGACGATCGCAGGAAATGTTCCCCTGAACAACGCCCTCGACGTGTTTCCCCTGGCCACCGCTTCCGACGCTGAAGTGACCGCCCGGCGCCTCTCTTTCGAAGGTCCCTGGAACAGCCTGAACACGATTCGCTCCTATGCCGCTGTGCTCGCCATCGTGTTGGTGATCCTGGCGTGTCTCAGTCCGAAGGAATCCGTAGGGGCGGTGTGATGGCGGTTTTATTCTATCAGCACCCGGTGTGATCCGCTAGGTTTGTCTTGCTAAATGCAGAAAGTTATGAGAACACATTTCTTCAAGGGACTGGTGGTCGTGCTGCTCCTGTGTGGCGATCGCCCGGCGGGGGCAAACGTCCACCCTAATCCGGCTGTCGGTCGAAAAGAGGACAGCGTGAAAGAACAGGCGCTGACCATTTTGCAGGGCAAGTGCAACGTATGTCATGAGCGCCAGAATCCCGGCAAAGTATTCACGGTCTCCAACATGGAAACCCATGCCCCGAAGATCTACAAACAAGTATTTGTAAAACAACGGATGCCCCGGGGCAATGCCATCAAACTCTCGCCGGAAGAGAAAGCCACCTTGCTGCGCTGGCTGGAGACGCAGGGCGTTGTAATGGAAAAGAAGTAAGGTACGGCTGCACTAAGGTTTGGTCTTGGATGCCCGGTGAATGTTTTTCAACAACGACTTTTTCCCTTTGCTGTCCCCGCGCAGTTCCCAGATCATGATGCCCGCGGCCTTTGTCCGCGCCAGCTGGGTCTTTAGCCGTATGGTGGGGATGCCGTTGTAGTAGAGGATGTGACCATCCGGCATTCTCCATTCATCGACGTTTTCCGCCCCGGGGAAGGCAGCAACGATCTCCTTGTAGCTTTTGCTGGTGGCGCGGGAGGTCAATTCGGGGCCATAGCCATAGCCATAAAAAGGCACGCCGAGGTTCATGCGCTGAGGAGCGATCTTTCTTTCGACACCAAAATAATCAAGGTCTTCCACGGCATGGGCATAGGTGGCATGCGGACCGGGTTTGTCCGGTCGCCACGGCCCCGTGCGGTCGTAGCTCATGACGTTCACAAAATCATATTGCGCCAGCGCCTTATCCGTGATCTGATCTTTGTAATACACCGCGATTGCGGCAGTGATCAACTTTTGTTTGGCGTGTAACGCCTGTGCCAGTTCGGTCACAAAATGCTCATAGTTACCATCAATGTCTGTCCCCTCCAGGTCGACATCCACACCGTCGACGTTGTACTTCTCGACTTCCGCCATCAGGTTCCGGATGAGTGCACCACGCGTGTCGTCTTGCAACAACCGGTGATACTGCGGCTGCCGCGTCCCCCCACCGATGGCAAATAACACTTTCACCTTTTTCTTATGAGCCCGGTCAACGAATGCGTCCAGCGCACGCAGATCCCGCGTAAAATTCCCAACCGAATCCGGGTTCAAAAACCAAAGATTCACATGCGTAACATATTTCAAGGGCACCTCCTCCTCTCCAGCCAAAGCCGACGTCATCGAATAATAGCCCACCACCCGAAAGGGCTCACCCGCCGTCTGTGCCCCAACCGCACCACTCCCCATCACCAGCCATCCCAAAACAAACCGAAAAAATAATTTCATATTCCCCAAGTTCAAGTAAAAACATTAAATAAAATACGCCACAAAAAAAACACTCCCAAATTTCCACCCCCACAACGACTGACTACTGGCTACTGAATTAATAATCCGCCTGCCCAATCTCAAGCCGGTAAATCCTATTCTCCCCATTCACATGAAACTTAAAATACGTTTTAAAATCCCCCCACTGATCCGAATGAAACCTCCCATACACGTCCAACCCTCCCTGCTCCACGTTATCAATCGCCGTGAACCGTTCGTGCCCAATCGCTTTTGTAAAAAAAGGAACAAAGGACACCTTATTCCCATCGTCATACAGCTCGGCATCGGGTGTGAACAACCCAAACCAGCCCTTGGCATCGCCTTTGTCCAGGGCCATCAATGCGCGCTTGACAATGGGATGTGTTAATTTGTCGGTCTGCATAGAATTTTCAGTTTTCCCGGTACTAAATTAGGAGTAAAAATTTATCCGTACGCATACGGGTCTATCAATCATGTATACGCCCAGTGTTTTCCTGACTACCGACACAGCCGAAATGGTGGCCTTCATGAAGCGATTCAACTTTGCCACCATCGTTACGGTGAAGGACAATTACCCGACGGCCACCCATTTGTGAGGACAATACTATTGGACGGGCATTGTGGAAAGGCAAAAACGCAATTGCCTGGGCACGACGAAAACATGTAATATTGCGACGTAAATAAAGTTGTCAATGGAAGTTGGATCACTGCTCTTGCTGGTCGGCATTGCCGTCGGGATCGTCATTCTGAAAACCTTTTATGACCAGGGAAAGAAAGCGCTCTCGATCTTCCCCGACATTCAATCGGTGCAGGTCGTGTACC
>Ga0209050_1001008_pt1 | contig 35207 bp, 29 predicted proteins | sample Araplavi_mTSA_r2_FD_184276 | JGI IMG/M metagenome (GOLD analysis project Ga0209050, IMG submission 184276) | Arabidopsis root microbial communities from North Carolina, USA - plate scrape MF_Cvi_mTSA_r2 (SPAdes) (version 2) | ecosystem: Host-associated > Plants > Roots > Endosphere | place: USA... | reverse complement strand
CGCCCAGGTCCTCGTCTTCGATGCCGTCAAGGCGCTTGCCTTCGTCGGCGACCTCAGCATGGGCCAGCCGGTCGACCATTCGGCGCGCACCGCGTGGATCGCGGCCCGGCTGGCGGCCACGCTCGGCCTCGGCGGCGACGCCTGCGCCAACGCCGCCTACGTCTCGCTGCTGCGCTGGTCGGGCTGCACCGCGAACGCGCCGGAATTCTCCGAGCTGATGGGCGACGACGTCGGCGGACGGCACGCGATGCTGGCGGCCGGGCTGCCGTCGCACCTGGCCGGCTCGATGATGCCGCTCGCGCAGATCCATTGCGAAGTCTCCGGCGACGTTGCGCGCACGCTCGGCATGCCGCCGGCCGTCGAGCTGCCGCTGCGCCGCATCTTCGAGCGGCCCGACGGCCACGGCCAACCGAACGGCCTGCGCCCGCCGGACATCCCGTTCGAGGTGTTCATCGTCTCGGCCGCGAGCGACCTGGAGATCTTCAGCCGCGTCTACGACCTCGAGCGCGCGCTCAGCTACCTGGCCGCGCGCGCCGGCGCGGCCTACCCCGCCGACGTGGTCGACGCGGTGCGCCGCCATGCGGTCGACTGGCTGCACACGCTGGAGCAGGACCCGGCCTGCGTCGATACGGCGCCGGCCATGGCGGCCGGCCCCCACGGCAGCAGCACCTCGCTCGAACTGATCGCCGACGTGATCGACCTGAAGCTGCCGTGGCTGACCGGCTACTCGCGCCGCGTCGCGCAGCTGGCGGCCGCCTGTGCCGAGCGCCTGGGACTGCCGGCCTTGTCGCGCCAGCGGCTGTATCGCGCGAGCCTGGTGCACGGCATCGGCCGCGCAGCGGTGCCGAACGCTCTCTGGGACCAGCCCGGCGCGCCGAGCGAATCGGCGATGGAGCGGCTTCGGCTGGTGCCGTACTGGACGGCGCGGGCCGCGCGTCGCATCGGCAGCCTGGCCGACGAGGCCGAGCTCGCATCGCATGCCGACGAGCGGCTCGACGGCTCGGGCTACTTCCGCGGCCTGTCGGGCGCGGCGCTCGGCATCGAGGCCCGCGTGCTGGCCGCGGCGGCGCACGCGGTGCTGCTGCAGACCGCCCGCCCGGGCCGCGCGGCGCTGTCGTTCGACGAGGCGCAGGCGCAGCTGCAGCGCGAGGCGCAGCGTGGGCTGTTCGACGCCGACGTGGTCGCCGCGCTGGGCGGCGCGTCCCGCGCCCCCGAACCGCCTGCGGCCGAGCCCGCGGCCCTGCTGACCGGCCGCGAGGTCGAGGTGCTGCGCCGCATCAGCCTCGGCGAGAGCAACAAGGAAGCGGCCCGCACGCTCGGCATCAGCCCGAGCACCGTGCGGGCCCACCTCGAGAACATCTTCCGCAAGCTGGAGTGCACCACCCGCGCCGCCGCCACCCTGAAGGCGATGACGACCGGGCTGCTCTGATCAGCGGCCCCGCGCCGCTGCCTTGCCGAGCGATCGTGCGACCGCCGTGGCCGACGACGCCTTCGCCGGCGGCAGGCTGCCCAGCAGCCCGCCGTTGACGATCTCCACCACCAGCCCGCCGGCGGTGCCGCGTACGCGGCCGATCACCTGGCCGTTGCCGCTGATCGTCACGGTGCCGCTGCCGCTGAGGCTGCCGGGCTGCGTGCCGAAGTCGAGCTGGAAGAAACCGTCGACCCCGTAGTTCACGCCGCCGCGGCTGAACGCGAGCTGCGCGTACTCCTCGCGGATCAGCAGCGTCTGCACCGTGGGCTCTACGCCCTGCGTCACCGTGTGCATCAGCGCATTGCCGCCGGTGAAGGTCACCACCGACTGGCTGGCCACGTCGGTCACGGTCAGCCCGTTGGCCGGTTGGTAGCGCAGCTTCGTCGTCTCGGTCGTGCCGTTCAGGCTGCCGTCCAGCGCGACCTGGGCCGTGCCCTGCACGCGGCTCGTCTTTTCGTCGCCGTTGATGTCCTCGGCCGTCACGCGGAAATCGGTCACCGTCGACTGGGCCGAGCCGACACGGTGCGCCAGGTCCGCGAAGCTGTACGCGAGGCTGCTGCCGCCGCTGTACGTCGAGGCGGAATCGTTGCGGCAGGCGGTGAACTGCGCGGCCAGCGTGTGGTTGCCGGTCGGCAGCGTCGTGCCGGCGGCCGGTGCGGCTGCGCCGTCCAGCGTGACCGATGCGGTACCGCCGCCGCACACCGCGCCGACCGCCAGCAGCTTGAAGCCGTCGTCGGCGAACTGCAGCGGCGCGCCGGCAGCTTCCAGGCCCGGCAGCCACATCGTCATCAGCGCGAGCAGCTTCGCCTGCTGGTCGGCCGTGGCCTGGTTGACCGTCAGCGTCGCGGTGTCGCTGGTCACGCTGCCCTTCGCGTTCTTCACCACCACCCGGAACTGCGCGCCGCTGTCGGCCGCGGTCACCGCGTCCAGCGTCAGCAGCGGGCCGGTCGCGCCGGCGACGTCGGTGCCGTTGCGCTGCCACTGGTAGGTGAGCGGCGCGCTGCCCTTGGCGTCGACCGCGAAGGCGGCGCTGCTGCCGACGTTGACGACGATGCCCTGCGGCTGCGTCGTGATCACCGGCGGCGATTGCGCCGGCACCACGGTGAGCTTGGCCTGCCCGGTCGTCAGCGTGCCGCCGCCGTTGCTCACGGTGACGCTGAACAGCGCACCGTCGTCGCCATCCACCGCCGTGAACGCATAGGCGGACGAGGTCGCGCCGCCGATCGGCTGGCCGTTGCGCTTCCATTGGTAGCTGAACGGCGCGCTGCCGCTCACGCCGACCGTGAAGACGGCGGTCTCGCCGGCATTCACCGTCATGTCGCGCGGGCCGTACGACAGCTGCGGCGGAAGCGGCGTCGCGCTGACGGTGAGCTTCGCGGTCACCGTCGTCACGCTGCCGGCGGCGTTCGTGCCCTTCAGGCTGTAGACGGCGCCGTCGTCGGCCAGCGTCACCTGCGGCAGCCACAGGAAATTGCTGTCGCTGCCGGCGATCTCGACGCCGTTGCGCAGCCAGGCGTAGGTCATCGGCTGCGTGCCGTCGATGGCGGCGTAGAACATCGCGGTGTCGCCGACCGCGACGGTCAGCGCGCGCGGGTTGCTCGTCACCTTCGGCGCGAGCCTGCTGCCGCTGGTGGCGGTGCCGAGCACCATGCATTCGGTCATCGCGCCGTTCTCGCCTTGCATCGTCACCTCGTGGATGGGCGTGACGAGCTTGTCGGTCGCGGCCCACACCGAGGTGGTCGAATCCTTGCGCACCTGCACGACGAAGTGGCCGGTGGCATCGGTGAAGGCCGAGCTGCGGCCGGAGTAGTCGACGCCGCTGGTGCTGACGAGCACGTTCGCGGCGGGCTTGCCGTCGGCGGTCACGACGCAGCCTTCGAGCTCGACGGTCTCGGCCACCTGGTCGGCGTTCCAGTAGCTGAAGTGGGTGACCGTGCCTTCGTAGTACTGGTTCGCCCCGCTGCCGGTCAGCGTGGCGCTGCCGTCCTGCACCCAGCGCGCGCTGGCTTCGTCGAAGTGCCACAGCGGCACGCTGGCCGGCGGGTTCGGCGAGCGGGTCGACAGCGGGATGCGCACCGTGGCGCTGCTGCCCGGCTTCAGGTTCAGGCGCTTGCCGTCGGCATCTCGCAGGTCGACCTTGACGGCGCCGAAGCTCTCGATCGTGCGCTCGCTGCCGTTCTGCAGCGTGGTGTAGCCGCCCGGCATGCGCTCCGGGTCGCGCGCCGGGTCGATCGGCGTGACGCTGACCGACACGGTGCCAGCCGCGGCCGCCCCGGTCGTCGCATCGACCAGGCTGTTGGCGGGCAGCGTCACCTGCGCGGTGCCGGCGGCGTTGCCGATCGTCGCGCTGGCCGCGGCGTCGAAGCTCTGCGGGGCGGCGAGCTTCAGCAGGCGCACGCGGATGTCGGCCGTGCCCTTGGCCGCGAGCTTCACGACGGCGACGTTCGCGCCGTGCTGAGTGGCCTCGACCTTCACCGTCACGCGGTCGGCCGGCGCCACGCCGTTCAGCGTGAAGCTGCCGTCGGCGGCGGTGGTCGTGCTCGCGCTGCCGGCGCTGACGGTGGCATCGGCCACGGCCTGGTCGCTGTCCATGTCGACGACATGGCCGGTGACGCTCGCGGTGGCCGGCGGCGGCGTACTGCCGCCGTCGTTGGAATCGCCGCCGCCGCAGGCGGCGAGGACGACGCTGGCGAGCAAGGCGGCCAGTCCGTGGGTGAAGAAGTTTTTCATCGGAGTCTCTCTGTAAAAAAAGGAAAGGCTTCAGCGGTTGCCGGCGGGTCGAGGTGCGAGCTCCTTGAGGTGCAGGTACAGCGCCTGCGCGTCGGTGTCGTTCAGCGCCTGCAGCGACTCGAACGGCATCACGCGGTCGACCGCGCTGCCGTCGGGGCGGCGGCCGCTGCGCAGCATCCGGATGAACGCATCGGCATCGGCGTAGCGCGCCATCGCGCTGCCGTCGCCCGGCGTCAGGTTGGCAGCGGCCGGCCAGTCGGGCGGCGCGCCGGGAATGCGCCCGCCCGACAGCCCGGCGCCGTGGCAGCCGATGCAGGCATTGGCGACATAGGCACCGTGCAGCGCCGTCGCGGCCTCCGGCACCGGTTGCGACGGCGGCAGCGCGTGGTCGATGAGCTCGGCCGCATCGTGGATCACGCCGGCGGCGTACAACGCCTTCACCGGCAGCGGGAACTCGATCACCGCCGGGCCGCCGGGCGCGGCCGGCATCTGCCGCAGCCAGGCGATCAGCGCGCCGAGGTCGGCATCGGTCAGCCGGTTGTAGTCCTCGCTCGGCATCACGATCGCCGGGCGGCCGTCGGGCTTCACGCCGTGGCGCACGGTGCGCACCCAGTCGGTGACGGTGTAGCGCTCGACCGCGCTGCCCGGCGCCGGCGTGATGTTGGGTGCACGCACCCGCATGCCCTTGCCGTCGTTGACCACGTCCTTGCCGGCGCCGTCGACGCCGTGGCATTCGGTGCAGCCGCGCGAGCGGTACAGGTACTGGCCGCGCGCCAATCCGGCCGCGTCGCCCGGCAGCGTCACCGCGCCGACCTGCAGCGCGACCTGCCGCTGCATCTTGCGTTCGCCCAGCTGCGCGCCGAGCACCAGGGCCGCGGCCAGCGCCGCGATCAGGCCGGTCACCGCGAAGGCGCCGCGTTTCAACCACGTGTTCATGTCGGGGTTCCGATGAAGTGTTGCCGTGAGTTGGCAGTGTTCCGGCGCCACCACCTCGCGGCATCGCCCGAAGGAGCCAGCGGCCGCCTCAGCGAGGAGCCACCCCTTTCGGGGGAGCCGCGACGATCACCAGCTGCAGCAGCCCGCCGCCGTGGTTGACGACCTGGTGCTCGGCCCGCGGCGGCACGACCAGCGTGCACGGCGCCTGGAAGCGCTGCGGCCCGTCGGGCAGTTGCAGCTTGCCGCTGCCCTGCAGCACCAGGATGGCCAGCTCGCCGTCGTGGCGCTGGGGCGGGGTGGCCGCGCCCGGCGCGAGCTGCTGGGTCCAGGCTTCGAAGCCGCGGATGCCCTGGGCGAATCCGGCGACGCCGACGCGCGGGTTCGGGCCGTCCGGCGGGTCGCGGGGCAGGGCACTGTGGTTGATGACGAGCATGTCGCGATGCTGCAGGCCACGGCCCGGCGCCCGCATCGGCCGAAAGAGCCATTCGGTCGCGAGACGGCGGGCCATCCCCCCATTTGAGGAGGTCGTGCGCGGGCTCGGCGTCGCCTGGCGCCATCAGAATCCCGCGATGTCGTCCGCCCTCGCTCCCCACGCCTTCGCGCTGGCCAAGATCCAGCCGCCGCGGCCGCGCACCAGCCTGGTCGGCCGGCCGGCGCTGGAGTTCGCGCTGGGCGCCTCGCTGCTGCAGCAGCGGCTGACGCTGCTGCTCGCGCCGGCCGGCTACGGCAAGACCTCGGCGCTCGCGCGGCAGATCCGGCTGCTGCCGCCGGGCACCGCGCTCGCCTGGGTCACCGCCGACGAAGACGACCAATTGCCGCGTTTCCTCGCGTGCCTGGGCAGCGCGCTGGAACCGCACGACTTGCCGTGGCGCGTCGACCCGGACGCGCTGGCCACGCTGGCGCTCGGCGAGCGCGGGCTGCGCGCGGTGGCCGACGAGCTGATCAACGCGCTGGCCGGTGCCGAAGCGGCGCGCGGCCTGCTGGTGCTCGACGACGTGCATCGCATCGCCGACCCGCAGGTGTTCGAGCTGCTGCAGTGGCTGATCGAGCGCTTGCCGCGACAGTGGGGCGTCGCGATGGCGAGCCGGCTCGAGCCGCCGCTCGCGATGGGCCGTTGGCGCGCAGCCGGCGAGCTCGGCGAGTTCCGCCAGTACGAGCTGCGCTTCAACCAGGACGAGGTGGCCGCGCTGCTGGCCGGCGCCGGGCTGCCAGCGGATGCCGGTGTCGCGCGCGAGCTGCTGGAGCGCACCGACGGCTGGGCCGCCGGGCTGCGCCTGAATTTGTCGACGCGGCCCGGCGCCGACGGCACGCGGGCCGGCGTGCTGACGCAGCGCCACCTGTTCGATTACCTCGCGGCCGAGGTGCTCGACGAGATGCCGGCCGAGTTGCGCAGCTTCCTGCTGTGCTGCGCGGTGCTGCCGGAGCTGACGGCCGCGCGCTGTGCCCAGGTCAGCGGGTCGCCGCATGCGGCGCGGCTGCTGGCCGAGGTGGAGCGGCGCGGCCTGTTCGTCAGCGTGCTCGATGCCGACGAGCTGACGCTGCGGCTGCACGACCTGTTCCGCGATTTCCTCGAAGACCGGCTGCAGCGCGAGCGCGCCGGCGAACTGCCGGCGCTGTTGCGCCGCGCCGCCGAGGGCGAAGACGACCTGCCGCGCGCCGTCGGCTACCTGGCACGCGCCGGCGCCTGGGACGAAGCCGCGCAGGCGGTGGCCGGGCGCGGCGTCGAGCTGCTGGCGATCGGCGGCGGGCCGAGCCTCGCGCGCATGCTGGCGCTGTTTCCGCCCGAAGAGTTCGAGCGCCGGCCCGAGCTGCATTTCCTGCGCGGGCTGAGCTGCTTCCCGACCTTCGCGTTCGATACGATGCTGGCCGCGATGCAGCAGGCCGAAGCCGGCTTCCGGGCCGCCGGCCTCGATGCGCAGGCGTGGCGGGCGCGGGCGTATGCCTGCCTCGCGATGGAGAACATGGCGCAGACCGAGGTGGCCGCGCGCGAGCTGCCGAAGCTGCTGGCGCTGCCGCTGGACGACGGCACGCGTGCCTTCGTGTGCTTCGGCGCGGCCTGGGCGGCGTATGCGCAGGCGCGCGCGGCCGACGTGGCGCCGTGGTTCGCGCAGATGCTGCAGGCGCTGGAGCGCGTGCCGGAGCCGGCGGTGTGGGACGCCTGCTTCTTCCACAGCCTGTGGGTCGGCATGCCGGGCATGGACGGGCTGCTGGAGCGCTTCGGCGAGCGCGCGACGGCCTTGTTCGGCGACATGCCGACGCAGCTGCGCGCCGGCGTGCTGCATGCGCGGGTGTGGCTGGCGTTCTCGGCCGGCCGGCTCGACGAGGCCGAGCACTGGCTGGCGCGCGCCGACGAAGACTGCCGCTGGCTCGGCCGGCCGCGCAGCGTGCTGACCGAGAACCACATGGCGCACACGCTGATCGATGCGGTGGCCGGCCGGCGCGATGCGGCGTATGCGGCGGCGCTGGAGTGCCGGCACGACATCACCGAGCACGGCTCGGCGCCGAACCGGCTGACGCACGAGTACGAGGTGATCTTCACGCACAGCCGCGCCGCGTGGATCCTGCAGGACGCCGCCATGCTGCGCGAGCTGGATGCGCGGCTCGCGCAGGTGCTGAACCCGTACGAATGGGCGGCGGCCGACGACGACCGCCGCTTCAGCCGCGCGTTCGTTGCGCTGGTCGACGGGCGGCTGCACGACGCGCAGGCGCTGCTCGCGCCGCTGGCGATAGACCACGAACCGTCGTGCTTCTTTCCGGCCGGGCAGGCGACGGTGCTGCTGGCCGACGTGCGGCTGCGGCTGGGTGCGCTCGACGAGGCCGCGGCGACGCTGCGGCCGTGGATCGCACGGGCGATGGCGGGCGGCTCGGTCGGCGGCGCGCTGCTGTGCGGCTGGCTGGTGCTGCAGCGGCTGCGCGACACGCGCTGGGGCGAGCGGCTGTCAACGGACGAGAAGGCGGTGCTGGGCCGGCTGGCGGCGACGCTCGCGCCGCGCGAAGACCCGGCGGTGCGTGCGGCGCGGCCGGGCGGTGCGGCGGCGCGGGCACCGCTGGACGACGATGCCGTCGCGCCGCGCAGGCGTGCAGAAGGCCTGGCCGGCCTCAGCGAACGCGAGCGCGAGGTGCTCGCCCGCCTGGCCGCCGGCGACAGCAACAAGCTGATCGCGCGCGACCTGGCGCTGAGCCCGCACACCGTGAAGCGGCACGTGGCCAACCTGCTCGGCAAGCTGGGCGTCGACACGCGCGGGCAGGCGGCGGCGCGCTGGCGCGACAGGCCCTAGGTCAACAACCCCAGCTTCACGCACAGGTCGCGCGTGATCCCCATGTGCCGGTCCAGCTCGTCGAGCAGCGGCTCGACCGGCGTCCTGGAGCCTTCGGCCGCGGCCTCCTGCAACCGCGTCGCGCTGTCGGCCACGCTGCGCAGCCCGAGGCTCAGCGCCGCGCCTTTCAGCGCATGCGCCTGGCTGCGCATGCTCTCGTGGTCGCGCCGGCCCTGGGTCTGCCGCAGCGATTGCAGCGTGCCGCTGTGCAGGCTGAAGAAGCGCTCCAGCAGCTCGGCGTACTTGCCCGGCGACAACGCGACGCTGACGTTGTCGACTGTCGCCTGGTCGAGCGGCGACGCCGACGCGGCCACCGGGCTGCCGCCGACCGCGGTGAACACCGGCGTCGCCTGCTGCCCGTAGCGGCCGAGCACCTCGCGCAGTTGCGGCAGGTGCGCCGGCTTCGTCAGGAAGCCGTTCATGCCGGCCTGGCGGGCGCGCTCCTGCGATTCCTGGAACGCGTCGGCAGTGAGCGCGATGATCGGCAGCTCGCCCTTCGGCGGCGGCATCGCGCGGATCGCGCGCGCCGCCGCGAAGCCGTCCATCAACGGCATGTGCAGGTCCATCAGCACGACGTCGAACTCCTGCGCCTGCACCGCGCGCACCGCCTGCTCGCCGTTCTCGCTGAACACCGCCTGGTGGCCCAGCTTGTCGAGCACCGCCTCCAGGTAGGCGCGGTTCACCGGATGGTCTTCGGCGACCAGCACGCGCAGCGGCGGGGCGGGTGCCTCGCCGTCGGCGGCCAGGCCCGTCGCCGTACCGGCCGGTGAGGCAACCGCCGGCAGCGGCAGTGTCACGACGAAGCGGCTGCCGACGCCGGCCTGGCTGCTGACCGCGATGTCGCCGCCCATCAGCCGCGCGAGGCTGCGCGAGATCTCCAGCCCGAGGCCCGCGCCGCCGTGGCGGCGCGAGGTGGTGTCGTCGCCCTGCGAGAAGCGTTGGAACAAGCGCGACAGCATCGCGGCGTCCATGCCGATGCCGGTGTCGACCACGCTGAACAACAGCGCCCCGCCGGCGTGCCGAGTCACCGCCAGGCTCACCATGCCGGCGTTCGAGAACTTCAGCGCGTTGCTCAGCAGGTTGAACAGGATCTGCTTGAGCCGCGTCGCATCGGCCATCACCCAGTGCGGCACGTCGGGCGCGATGCTGACCTGCAGCTGCAGGCCCTTGGCATGCGCCTGCACCCGCATCAGCGCATCGACCTGGCCGAGCATCGCGACCAGGTCCAGCGGCTGCGGCGCGACCTGCAGGTTGCCCGATTCGAGCTTCGAGATGTCGAGGATGTCGTTCAGGATCGCGAGCAGGTGGTTGGCCGACTCCTTCGCGGTGACCAGGAAGCCGGCCTGCTGCTTCGACAGCGGCGTGTCCTGCAGCAGCGACATCATCCCCAGCATGCCGTGGAAGGGCGTGCGGATCTCGTGGCTCATGTTGGCGAGGAACACGCTCTTCGCGCGGCTGGCCGATTCGGCCTCGGTGCGGGCCACCGCCAGGTTGTCGGCGAGCGCCTGCAGCCGCTCGCCGCGCTCGGACAGGCTGCGGAACTGCCGCAGCACGATCAACGCGAACGCGATCAGCAGCACGCACTGGAACAGCGTCAGGCCGAGGCTCAGCTTCGATTGCGTGCGCACCGCCGCATTGCGCTGCGAGACCCGCTCGTACAACAGGTGCGACGCGCCGAGCGACAGCTCGTGCAGCGGCACGCTCAGCCCGTCGAGCTGCACCAGCAGCTGGCGCAGCGCGGCGGCGTCGAGCGCGGCCGCCGGTTTCTCGCCGAGGTAGCGGTCGGCCTCGTCGACGAAGGCGCGCACCTGCAGCATCGCCTGCGTGTAGATGCCGTGGTCCGGCATGATGCGCGCTGCGCGGTCGTGGTCGACCAGGCCGATGCGGCTGACGAAGATGTCGTAGCGGTTCTGCAGCGATTCGCGCGCGGCGGCACGCGACTGCTGCAACGGCAATGACAGCGACAGGTCGGACAACGCCACGTGCATCTCGTTGCGCAGCCGCAGGTGCTCGGTCTCCAACTGGAAGAAGCTCCAGCCGAGCGCGTCGTTCTGGTAGTGCACGCTGCTGTCGAGCAGGTCGTACTGGCGCCACTGCACGTAGGCGGCGGCCGCCAGCGCCAGCACCAGCGTGGTCGCCAGCATCACCAGCCAGCCGCGGCGGGGCGCAGTCACCGGCGGCGGCGCGCCGGTCATCGGATGTCGAGCAGCCGCAGCTGCCAGACCGCGCGGCCGTAGTGCACCGCGGTGCGCAGCTCGGGCTGGTCGTCGAACGGGTAGATGACGACGAGCGGCCCCTTGTCGCGCACCGGCATCGGCTTGTCGTCGAGCAGCCAGGCCACCATCACGTCGCTGGCCGCGGCATCCTCGATCGGGATGTCGACCTTGTAGTCGTTCAGCGCCACTGCCCGCACCACCTGGCCCTGCGCTCCGGCGGCGGCCAGCAGGTCGCGCAGCCGCACGCCGGTGAACTTGCGCGGCGTCGCGTACCACGGCGTGCGGGTCGAGAAACTGAGCTGCGGCAGCTTCTGCAGCGCCGGCAGGTCGAACGACAGGCCGTCAGGGCCGTTGCGGTGCTGGATGCCGCCGATGATCGTCAGCAGCGGCTTGCCGTCGGGTGCGTCCGCCGCGCGCGCCGCCCCTGCGATCAGCAGGCCGGCCGCGGCCAGCAGCAGGCCGGCCCGGCGTCGATCCCTCCATCCGCTCCAAAGTCCCGATCGTCCCATCTGACGGATTTTGCATTGGTTTCACGGCATGGCCTGTCGCCGGCGCGCCGGCTCGATCGCGCCAGCCGTCAACCGAAGTGGCAGATGTAGTGCATCGTCGTCGTCACCTCGATGTCGAAGGCCGACTGGCCCGGCACCGAGAACGACTGGCCGGCAGCGTACGACTGCCAGGCCTCGCTGCCATCCAGGCGGATGCGGCAGGCGCCTTCGACGACCTCCATCACCTCCGGCGCGCCGGTCGTGAAACGCAGCGTGGCCGGCAGGATCACGCCGACGCTCTTCCTGCTGCCGTCGGCCAGCTCGATGCCGTGCGAGACGCACTTGCCGTCGAAGTAGACGTTGGCGCGGGTGGAGATGGTGGCGGTGATCTTGTCGGTGGTCATGGTCGGGTCGGCGAAGGGTGGTGGACGGGACGGCGGAAGTGTAGGGGCGAAGTCGCCGGGTAAACTGCCCCGATGAGCACACCGACCGGCAGCGCGGGCCTTCAAGACGACCAGGGCGCGCTGCGTCCCGGCACCCGGCTCGGCGAGTTCGAGATCCTGCGCGTGCTCGGGGTCGGCGGCTTCGGCATCGTCTACCTCGCGATGGACCATGCGCTGGAGCGCCAGGTCGCGATCAAGGAATACATGCCTGCCGCGATGGCCGCCCGCGGCGACGGCGACCAGGTGTCGCTGCGCTCGCAGGCGCACCTCGAGACCTTCGGCATCGGGCTGCGCTCGTTCGTCAACGAGGCCAAGCTGCTTGCGCGCTTCGACCACCCGTCGCTGGTCAAGGTCTACCGCTTCTGGGAAGCCAACGGCACCGCCTACATGGTGATGCCGTACTACGCCGGCCGCACGCTGAAGGAGGAGCGCAAGGCGCTGGCCGGCGTGCCGAGCGATGCGTGGATCCGCGGCGTGATCGACCCGCTGCTCGGCGCACTGCAGGTGCTGCACGACGAAGACGTGTTCCATCGCGACATCGCGCCCGACAACATCCTGCTGCTGCCGTCGGGCCTGCCGGTGCTGCTGGATTTCGGTGCTGCGCGCCGCGTGATCGGCGACCGCACGCAGACGCTGACCGCGATCCTGAAGCCGAACTACGCGCCGATCGAGCAGTACGCCGACGTCGGCCAGCTGCGCCAGGGGCCGTGGACCGACCTGTACGCGCTCGGCGCGGTGCTGCATTTCGTGATCACCGGCCGGCCGCCGGTGCCATCGGCCGCGCGCGCGGTGCACGACGATGCCAAGCCGCTCGCGCAGCTCGACGAGGTGCAGCGCGGCACCATCGGCCAGCCGCTGCTGCGCTCGATCGACTGGGCGCTGGCCGTGCGGCCGAGCCACCGGCCGCAGAACGTCGCGCAGTTCCGCGATGCGCTCGATGGCCGGCTGGTGCCGCCGGAGCGGCCGCTGGCCGATGGCGAGGCGACGCAGCCGGTGTCGCGCGAGCAGGTGCAGGCCGCGTGGTCGCCGACGCAGCCGATCGACGGCCAGCCGACGGTGTTCCAGCCGACGGTGGTGGCGACGCAACCAGCGGCGGCGGCCGCGCCACGGGCCGCGGCCACGGCCGCGGTTCCGGCGCCGCCGCGCCGCGATGCCGCCGCACCGCCGGCGGCTGAACCGCCGAAGCGCCGCGGCGTGCTGATCGCCGGCCTCGCCGGTGTCGCGGTGCTGGCGATCGCGGCGGTGTTCGCGATGAAGGGTCGCGGCCAGCCCGAGGTGGAACCGACCTACGCCGAGCCGTCGGCCGCATCGGCGCCCGCGCCGGTGGCGATCGAGCCGCCGGCCTCGGCGCCGGTCGCCGCGGTCGTCGAACCGGCTGCGGCGGCGACGCTGCCTGCCGTGGTGGATGCCGCGGCGTCCGAACCTGCCGCCGCGCAGGCGGCCGACGGCAAGGCCGTTGCCGCGGCCGCGAAGCACCGCGCCGAACCGAAGGCTGCCGTGGCCGAGCCGCCGTCGACGACCCAGGCTGCGCAGCCGGCCGCCGCCACGACGCCTGCCGCGGCCGCCGCCGTCGAGGCCGCCGGCCCGAAGACGCCGGGCGAAGCCTGCGGTGCACGCAAGTTCCTCGCGCGCCTGACCTGCATCCTGCGCGAGTGCGAGACCAACCCGGCGTTCCACGACCACCCGCATTGCGTGCGGGCGCGGGAACTCGAGGATGAGCGCAAGCGCAAGGAATTGAACGGCGGCTAGCGGTCTGGCCTGACTCTCCGTTCGCCCTGAGCCTGTCGAAGGGTTCTGCGTACACAAACCGTTCGCGCTGAGCCTGTCGAAGCGCTGCGCGCAGGCTTCGACAAGCTCAGCCCGAACGGGGTCTGAGGCGAGGCGCGCACATGGACGCCGGTCCCTCAGTGCAGCGCCGACAGGAACTGCCTCAACTCCGCCGTCTGCGGCGCGCCGAACACCTGCTCCGGCGAACCGACCTCGTGGATCCGCCCGGCGTGCATGAACACCACCCGGTCGGCGACCTTGCGGGCGAAGTTCATCTCGTGCGTGACCATCAGCAGCGTCATGCCCTCGTCGGCCAGCGTCTCGACGACGCGCAGCACCTCGCCGACCAGCTCCGGGTCCAGCGCCGACGTGATCTCGTCGCACAGCAGCACCGCCGGCTCCATCGCGAGCGCCCGCGCGATCGCGACGCGCTGCTGCTGGCCGCCCGACAACTGCTCCGGCTGCGCATCGAACTTCTCGGCCAGCCCGACGCGCTCCAGCAGCCGGCGCGCCTGCGCGATGCAGTCCGGGTCGGCCTTCTTCTTGACCAGCGTCGGCGCGAGCATCACGTTGCGGCCCACGCTGAGGTGCGGGAACAGGTTGAAGCCCTGGAAGATCATCCCGACGCGCTGGCGCAGCGCGCGCATCGCCGCCGCGTTGCCATGCAGCAGCGGCTGGCCGTCAACCGCCAGCGAGCCTTCCTGGAACTGCTCCAGCCCGTTCACGCAGCGCAGCAGCGTGCTCTTGCCGGAACCGCTCTTGCCGATGATCGCGATCACCTCGCCGCGCGCGACCGACAGGTCGATGCCCTTCAGCACCTCGTTCGTGCCGAAGCGCTTGCGCAGCCCGGCGATCTGCACGATCGCCTCGGGCGCGGTGGGGGCAGTGATCTCAGGCGTGACCATGAAGCTTTCTCTCCAGCGAACGGGCCCACAGGGACACCGGGAAGCACAGCGCGAAGTACAGCAGCGCGACGAACGCGAACACGGTGAACGGGCGGAACGTGGCGTTGGCGATCGTCGAGCCGGTCTTGGTCAGCTCGGCGAAGCCGATCACCGACGCGAGCGCGGTGCCCTTGATGATCTGCACCGCGAAGCCGACCGTCGGCGGCACCGCCACCCGCAACGCCTGCGGGCCGATCACATGGCGCAGCTGTTCGCCCAGGTTCATCGCGAGCGCGCTCGACGCCTCCCACTGGCCCTTCGGCACCGCGTTGACGCAGCCGCGCCAGATCTCGGTGAAGAACGCGCTGCTGTAGAGCGTCAGCGCGATGGCCGCGGCGGTCCAGTTCGACAGCGACAGCCCGAGGCCCGACAGCCCGAAGAACAGGAAGAACAACTGCATCAGCAGCGGCGTGCCCTGGAACAGCTGCACGTAGCCGGCGACCAGCCGTTCGGCGCGCGGCATCGCGAGCCGCGCCACCAGCAGCGCGAGCCCGACCAGCGCGCCGCCGATGAAGGCGACCAGCGACAGCGCCACCGTCCAGCGCAGCGCGAGCAGCAGGTTGCGCAGGATTTCCCAGAGAGTGAACTCGACCATCGGCTACTTTCCGAAGATGAGGCGCGGGCCGATCCAGTTCAGCAGGCGGCGCAGCGCGATCGACAGCACCAGGTAGATCGCGGTGCCGACGATGAAGGCCTCGAAGGCCCGGAAGTTGCGCCCCTGGATCAGGTTCACCGCATGCGAGAGCTCGGCCGTCGCGATCTGCCCGCACACCGCGGAGCCGAGCATCACGATGACGATCTGGCTGACCATCGCCGGCCACACGCGCTTCAGCGCCGGCGGCAGCACGACGCGGGTGAACACCTGCATCTCGCTGAGCGCCAGGCTGCGCGCCGCCTCGATCTGGCCGCGCGGCGTGGCGGCAATGCCGGCCCGCACGATCTCGGCCGCATACGCGCCGAGGTTGATCACCATCGCGAGCACCGACGCAGCCTCGGGCGACAGCCGCACGCCCAGGCTCGGCAGCCCGAAGAACAGGAAGAACAGCTGCACGATGAACGGCGTGTTGCGGATCAACTCCACGTACGCGCCGGCCGCGAAGCGCAGCCCTGCCGCGCCGTGCAGCCGCGCCCACGCGCAAGCCACGCCGAGCGCCAGGCCGAACACCGCCGACACGCCGGTCAGTGCGAGCGTGATGCCCACGCCCTTGGCCATCAGCGGCCATTCGGCCAGTACGGCCGGGAAGTCGAGGCTGATCATCGGGTGCAGCCGAAGCGAGCCCAGCCGCCGCCGGGCCGCCCCAAGGCGGCTGGTCGCCCCCCCGGGGGGCAGGAGCGCAGCGACGTGGGGGCTCTCATCATTGGGGCAGGTCGCCGGCCGGGCGGCCGAGCCACTTCACCGCCATCTTGTCGAGCTCGCCGCTCTTCTTCGCGTCGGCAATGATCTCGTTGACCTTGGCGCGCAGCTTGTCCTCGCCCTTGGCCACGCCGATGAAGTTCGGCGAATCCTTCAGCAGCAGCTTGAACTCGGTGCCGAGCTGCGGGTTCTTCGCCATCATCGCGCCGGCCACCGACGCGCCGGTCGCGATCAGCTGGGTCTGGCCCGACACGTAGGCCGAGACGGTCACGTTGTTGTCCTCGAAGCGCTTCACGTCCAGGCCCGACGGCGCGATCTTGCCGAGCTCCTGGTCTTCCATCGCGCCGCGCGTCACGCCGATGCTCTTGCCGGCCAGGTCGGCCGGCGTCTTCACCGTCAGCGTCTTCGGGCCGAACACTGCCTGGAAGAACGGCGAGTATGCGGCGGTGAAGTCGATCACCTTCTCGCGCTCGGGGTTCTTGCCGAGCGTCGAGATCACCAGGTCGGCCTTCTTCGTCTGCAGGTACGGGATGCGGTTCGAGCTCGTCACCGGCACCAGCTCGACCTTCACGCCCAGTTTCGCGGCGATCAGCGTGGCCATGTCGACATCCAGGCCCTGCGGCTTCAGGTCGGTGCCGACGAAGCCGTACGGCGGGTAGTCGGTCGGGATCGCGATCGTGATCAGCTTCTTCGCCAGCACGTCGTCGAGCGCGGTCTGCGCCTGCGCGGCGGACGCCGCGAACAGCAGCGGGGCAGCGGCCAGCAGGCCGAGGGCTTTCAGGAAACAGCGGTGGCTCATCGTCAGTACTCCGGGGTGGATGAGGAAGAAGAATCGGGTGCGGCCTGCGGGCTTGTATGCAAGGGCTGTGCCTTGCCTGTCTTTCCATTCCCGACCGGCGACAGCGCGCTGCGCAGCGAGGCCAGCGGGTCGACGGCGCCGCTCGGGTCGAGGTGGGCGGCCACGCTGTCGATGTGGCGGCGCATCAGCTCGGCCGCTCCGGCCGCATCGCCGCGTTCGAGCGCGGCGACGATCCCGGCATGCTCGGCACACGACTGTGCGGCCTCGTGGTTCGACTGGTACAGCACCGCGATCAGCGTGGTGCGGGCGGTCAGGTCGCGCAGGATCTCGGCCAGCGTGCCATTGCCGGCGCACTCGGCGAGGCAGACGTGGAAGTCCCCCAGCAGGAAGCTGCGCTCGCCCGCATCGGCCGCCGCTACCGCGGCCTGCTCCTGCGCCACGTGCGCGCGCAGCCGCCGCAGCGGCGCGCCCGCCAGCGGTGCGGCCAGCGACTGCAGCAGGCCGGTCTCGATCAGCCGCCGCGCGGCGAAGGCCTCGCGGGCGTCTTCCGGTGACGGCTGCACGACGAACCAGCCGCGGCGCGAGTTGACCTCGACCATGCCGCGCGCCGCCAGCCGCGTCAGGGCTTCACGGACGATGGTGCGGCTGACGCCGAACAGGTCGGCGAGCGGCTGTTCGCCGAGGCGGGCACCGGGCGCGAGCTTGCGCGCGAGGATCGCGTCGACGATGCGGTCGGCAATGTGTTCGGGCTTGTTGCGGATGGCAGGCACCAGCGTGAGGCATGGATTGGTTGCATACAAGCCGGCTCACCAAAATGAGGCATTCCGGCCGCTCGGCCCGCTCGGCAGGCGTGTGGCGGTCTGTTGTATGCAAGTGCCGGACCCGCGCCGGCGATCACGGTGGAACCGACTTGGCGGCAATTCACTCCCGCAGCCGCAGCAGCGTGCGTTGCAGCAAGCGCGCGTCCGCACTCGCCCGGTGCCGCGTCAGCCCCAGCTCGTTGCTGACGAGCTGCTTGGTCGCATGCCAGTCGCGCGCCTCGGCTTCCGTCAGCATCGCGCGCAGGTTGTCCAGCCGGAAGCCGGGCACCAGGCCGGCTTCTTCATACAGCGCACCGAGCCAGGGGTAGTCGTGCGCCCAGCCGTCGCTGTAGAGCGTCAGGCCATGCAGCTGGTCGTTCAGCCATTGCGCGACCTCGGGCACCGGCCGGCCGTGCACCAGCAGCGTCTCGCGGCGGATGTGGTGCACCTGCTCGGCGGCCGGATCCCAGTGCGTCCAGTGCCGCGCCGGTCGGATCAGGCTGCAGAAGCTGCTGCCGTCGGGCAGCACGTAGCCGACCTCGATCGGGTAGCTGTCGCGGCCGAAGCCCGAGGCCTCGATGTCGAGGATGGCCGGGGCGTCCGCACCTGCGCCGGTGGGCCGCGGCCCATCCGCGGACGACACCGCCGGCACGGACGAAAGCGGCTGCACGAGGACCATGCGGCAGCTTAGGCAATCGGCGCGCCAGCCGGTCCGGGGAGAAGCCCGCGGATCGGCGTTCGTTTCCATTCCTTTCAGCGGTCGGCCGCGAACCCGTCAGCCCGACGCATGGCGCGAATCGGCGTAGTGCCGCAGGCGCTCGGTCGTGTCGCGTCTTCCCGCTGCGTTGCTACCGCAGGCGGCGAAGAAGGAGGTGGTCAGCGTGACGATTGCCATCAGCAGGTGCAGCAGCAGCCAGTTGACGACCAGGAAGGCGAGCAGCCCCCCTGGCGTCTGGCCCGACAGGTCCCGCGCGGCGGAGCCGAACAGGATCTTCCCGATGCCGAGCAGCGCCAGCACGGCGATCGCCGCGGCGGCGTACCGGAGCTTCCGCCGGCGCGGCCCGAGTGGTGCGGCGTGCAGGGCCAGCGGCCGCAGTTGCTCGATCAGTTGCCCCTGCGTCGACACCTCGTGCAGCCCCATCACCTGCAGCGGCAGCAAGGCGTAGGACAGCATCCAGAACAGCAGCAGCGCATCGGGGCTCCGGCCGGCGGAGCCGAGGTCGCCCGGCAACATCAGCACGGTGGCCGCATCGCCGATGCCGAAATGGGTGGCCGCCAGGCAGCTGTATGCGCCGCCGACCAGCAGGGCGATCGGTGGCACCAGGGTGCGCGTGCGGCGCAGGTGGTGGCGCGCCAGGCGCCACATCAATCGGGCTGCGATGCGGGCCCAGGCGGCCGGGGTCGTCGATGCATGGGGGTGACTCACTTGGCTTCTCCCTGAACAGTGCTGACCTGCCATCGGCCGCGCCACAAGCGTAATCAGAACGTCGGCCAAGTGGCTCATGCCGGGCCATACAAGATGTTCATGCTGCGTTCTGCGAAATGCATGGCCTGCACGATGTCTGCGCGATTGCCGACTAGGGCCGGCGCGGTGGGTCGGATCGGTTCATGAAGCTGCCACACGAGCACCGCAGACTGCGCGCTTTCATGCATCACCGAGGATGAATCGAATGGACCGCCGGATCTTCTTGTCGAACGCGTTGCTGTTGGCGGGTGCGGGCACCGTGCCGGGGCTGTCGTCGGCCCAGCCGGCCCCGTCCGGTGCGGCCGCGGTGGTCACGCGCGATGCGATGCGTCCGCAGTTCCCGTCCGGCGTGCAGTCGGGCGATGCGCGGGCCGACAGCGCGATCGTCTGGACGCGCAGCGACCGGCCGGCGCGCCTGTGGGTCGAGTGGTCGAGCACGGCGAGCTTCGCCAACCTGAACCGCGTGCGCGGGCCGCACTTGCTGGAAGACAGCGACTTCACCGGCCGCGTCGACCTGACGGGCCTGCCGGCCGGCCAGGAGGTGTTCTACCGCGTCGTGCTGCAGGACCTGCACAACGAGCGCGTGCTGTCCGAGCCGATGCCGGGCCACCTGCGCTTGCCGGCGGCCTCGCACGGCAAGCCGTTGCGCGACGTGCGTTTCGCGTGGAGCGGCGACACCGCCGGCCAGGGCTTCGGCATCAACGAGGCCTGGGGCGGCATGAAGATCTACGAACAGATCCGCAAGGTGAACCCCGATTTCTTCCTGCACAGCGGCGACACGATCTATGCCGACGGCCCGATCGCCGCGCAGCTGAAGCTGCCCGACGGCAGCACCTGGAACAACCTGGTGACCGAAGAGGTCAGCAAGGTGGCCGAGACGCTGAACGAATACCGCGGGCGCTATCGCTACAACCTGATGGACGCCAACGTCCGCCGCCTGTCGGCCGAGGTGCCGCAGATCTGGCAGTGGGACGACCACGAGGTCAGCAACAACTGGTCGGACTCGAAGGACGTGTCGGGCGACGCGCGCTACACCGAGAAGAACGTACCGCTGCTGGTGGCGCGCGCGAGCCGCGCGTTCCTCGAATACGCGCCGCTGCGCCGCGGGCCCGATGCCGAGAGCGAGCGGGTGTACCGCCACCTGCCGCAGGGGCCGCTGCTCGACGTGTTCGTCGTCGACATGCGCAGCTACCGCGGCCCGAACGGCGCCAACCTGCAGGCCGACGAGACCGACGAGAGCGCGTTCATGGGACGCCCGCAGATCGCGTGGCTGCTGGACGGGCTGAAGCGTTCGAAGGCGACCTGGAAGGTGATCGCCGCCGACATGCCGATCGGCGTGCAGGTGCCCGACGGCAAGGATGCGCAAGGCCGAGACAAGTGGGAGGCGATCGCCAACGGCGACGACGGCGTGCCGCTGGGCCGCGAGCTGGAGATCGCGCGGCTGCTGCGCGAGATCAAGCGGGCGAACATCAGGAACATCGTCTGGCTGACGGCCGACGTGCACTACACGGCGGCGAATTTCTACGACCCGCGCAAGGCGAAGTTCAGCGACTTCCTGCCGTTCTGGGAGTTCATCTCCGGCCCGCTGAATGCCGGCAGCTTCGGGCCGAACAAGCCCGACGCGACGTTCGGCGTGCAGGTGGTCTACGAGAAGGCGCCGCCGGTGCAGAACACGGCGCCGAGCGAGGGCTACCAGTTCTTCGGACAGGTCGACATCGATGCGAAGACCAAGGCCTTCACGGTGAACCTGAAGGACCTGACCGGGGCGACGCTGTTCACGAAGACCTTGCCGGCGGCATAGCGGGATCGGGGAGCGCATAGGGCTCACCGTCGAAGCCGAGATCGGCCAGGTCGTCCGGCGTCGCGAGGAAGGGGTTCTGGCCGGTGACAGCCTCATCCAGCACCTGCCGCAGGAACGCACGCGTGCGCCGCGGGTTCGGTGTGCCGGCCGGCGCCAGGTCGTCGCGACCGACCAGCGGCCCCAGCTGCTCGCCGATGCGCTCGTTGAACAGGTCGGCCAGCGGGTCGCCCTCGTCGGCCGGGTACGCGTCCGCCAGGTGCTCGAGCACCGGCTCGAGCCACACCTGGAACGCCTTCGGGTCGGGCAGCACGTGGATCGCCAGGCCGTGCAGGAAACGCAGCGTGTCGTAGAGGTCGCCTTCGTGGGCATGGCCGTGCGACAGCCCTTCGCGCAGGTGCGCCATCGCGCACCACAGCGCGCCGTCGACCGGGCCGATCCAGTCCTCGCGCTCGAGCTCGAAGCAGGCCAGGTAGCGCGGGTCGACCGTGGCGCACCACGCGGCCTGCAGCACCTGCGCGGGCTCGTCATGGTCGTGCAGGCCGTCGAAGCGCCACAGCACCCATTCGAACAGGCCGACCGCGAGCGCCATGCGGGCGCGCACCGACATGTCGACCGCGGCCTCCAGCACCTCGCCGTCGTCGGCCTCGAAGTCGGCATCGACGCGTGCATCGTCCCAGAGGTAGCGCAGCTTGCGCCGCGCGCCGTCGTCGAGCCGGATCCAGTCGGGGCGTTGCATGGCGGGTGGCGCCATCGGCGTCAGGGCTTGCCGGGGTAGGGGTTGGCCATGCCTTCGGCCCTCAGTTCGGCGGCCGGGCGCAGGTAGGGGTTGCGGTCCGGGTCGAGTGTCGCGATGAACGCGTCGCGCAACGCGTCTTCGGTGCCAGGGGCGTAGCCGGCCGGGTCGAAGGCCTCGCGCAGCACCGGCGGTTCGTCGTCGAGCGGTTGGCGGATGTTGGGCGCGATCTGCTGCAGGCGCTTGAGCGTGTCGGGCAGCCAGGTCTTGAAGAGCGGTGAGCGGCCGACGACGTGCTGGCCGAGCATCGCGAGCGAGATGCTGCTGTCGAAGAAGCCGAGGTCGTCGGACGGTTCAATGCCTTCCTCGAAGCAATCGCACATGATGGCGACCGAGGACCACAGCGGGCCCTTCACCGCGATCTGCTTGTCGACGTCCGGTGCCTCGGGGGACGAGAGTCGCGCATAGCGCTTGTCGATCATCGCGGCCCACGAGGCTTCCACGCGCAACAGGGAATCCGACACGTCGATGTGCCGTGACACTCGGGCGATCACCCACTCGACGACGGCGATGACGAGACCGTACGAGGCCTTGTTGTTGATCAGGCCGAGGGCCTTGCCCAGCTTGGGGTTGTCGTCGTCGGTAGCCCCATGGAATTTGTTGCCGATGCTGACGCTCCACTTGTAGTCGATCGGCAGTTCGTCGACCTTGGCGGCCAGCAGGTAGTTCGCAATCTTCATTCGTTCACCCTTTCCAGATTCAGTCTTGTGCGGCTCAGGTTCCAGGGATCTTCGCTTGACCGCCCCTCGAGCGACCATTGATCAGCTTGATCAGTTTCTTGTAGCCGTCGGGCTTCTTGCAGTCGGTCTTCGACATCGCTTGTCGCTCGTTCTTGTGGTCGCAGATCAGGATCTTGATCTTGCATTCGTTGGCAGCGTGGCACAGCATCTCATAGCAGGAGGGGCAAGGCGTGCCGTGGTACTCGGTCGCGCCCGTCTTTCGATTCGCCGGGCGCCAGTCGATGTTCAGCAGCACCGAGCCACCGCGCAGCGTGCCGGCCACCTGGTTCGTCAGGTCATTGAAGATCTTGCATTCGGCATGGCCGCCGTAGCCTCCGCCCGGGTGGATCCGGCTGAACTCGCACAGCGAACCGGCCTTGCGCTTGGCCTTCTTGTGCTTGCTGGGCGGGCTGTTGCGGATCTTCTCGTTCAGGCCGACCTTCTGGGCCCCGGTGCCGCCCGGGCCGCTGGAGGTGATGTACTTGTTGGCCAGCCCGCTGCTCGAGTGGGTCGAGACGCCCCTGGCATTCGGCACGTCGCTCAGCGCCGACGAATACGTCATGCCCGAACCCTCGGCCAGGCCCAGCGCACGGCGCTTGTTGGCCGGGAACTTGCGCTTGGCCCTGCTCGCCGCGCGCCGCTCTGCCTTCATCTTCTTGACGAATTTCTCGCGTTCCTCGAGGTTCTTCTTCTCGAGTCCTTTGCAGTCCGGGATCTCGTCGTCTGCAGTGCTTCCACCCTTCGGGCCGGCACCAGTCCCCACGGTCGTCGTCTCAGCGGTTGTTGCTGAGGGTCAGATCGAGCAGGCGCACCGCGTTCTTGCCCTCGATCTTCACGTCGAACGACCAGGCCTGCGCGATCGTCTTGCTTCCGAGGCAGTGGTCGGCGACGTGCATGCCGAACGAACGCGTCGCGGCTTCGTCGCCGGTGCATTTCGCGTAGTTCGAGCTGCTCTTGATGCCGACCTGCCCACCCTTGACCTTGACCGTGCGAGCGCCGTCCTTCGTGTCGCTGGCCTGCGCGAAGTTCGGGTAGGGGATCGGGATCGGGCCGGCCGGCGGCCCCGGCGGCGACAGGCAGACGTCGGGCATCGCGCCCGAGATGTGCGTGTCGTCCTTCTCCGCCGACAGCTCGCGTCCGTTGGCGAACACGTTCGAACCCATGCATCTCCTCCGGTCTTCTTCAGGCCGACTGCAGCACGAATGCAGACCGCCCGCCAGCATCGCTGCCCACATGGCACAGCGCGGTGCGGCCCGGGCCGTAGCCCTCGTGCATCGCATGACGGGCCCAGGCCACCAGGCACGGCAGGACGGCCGCGCCGATCTCGCCGAGGTACTCGATCGGGTGCCACATCGCGAGCGGTTCGTCGCGCTCGCCGCGGTCCAGCCGCATCGCGACGAACATCGCTTCCTTGAACTTGTAGTGCTCGCCGGACAAGTCGCTCAGGCGCCAGTCGACGTCCGCCAGCGCGAGGCCGGCCGAGCGCAGCGCAGCGCGCACGGCATCGGTCAGGCCGAGGCCCTGCAGCGGCTGCGTGCCGTCGATCACGGCCGTTTCGACGGCGTGTCCGCTGCCGGTGAGCCAGGTCGATGCCGAGCCTGCATCCGCGGCACCGACCAGCACCGCGCAGCCCGCCTCGCCGGCCAGGAAGCCGTTGAAGTTGCCGGTGCTCAGCAATCGTCGGTTGGTGTCGAAGGCCACCAGCGTCTCGCGGTCGACCAGGCTGTCGACGCCGGCGACGATCACGTGGCGGGCCTGGCCCGCGGCGATCAACGCCTGGGCGTCCTGCAGCGCCTGCGCGCAGCCGGTCTGCCCACCGGGGTAGACGCGCGACAGCGGGTGCGGCGCGGCCAGTTCCAGCCGTTCCGCCAGCGCCGGCAGCAACTGCTGTTCGATGCCGGGTGTGCGGCCGGGGCGTGACGGGTCCGAGACGCCGACCAGCAGCGGCACGCTGGCGAGCGATGCCTGCGCTGCCGTCGGCACAAGCGCCTGCAGGCATTCATGCACCGCCGGCGCGAGCAGGTCGGCCAGCAGCGCGACGCCGCTCCAGCGCTGCGGCAGCGCCACGCGCGCGCAGCGGTAAGGCTCGCCGCCGCCCTGGTCGGCCCAGGCCTGGGTGCGCACGCCACTGAGGCCGGCTCGCAGTGCAGCGAGCGTCGAGGGCGCGTTGTAGCCGAGCGCCGTCACCATGCCCGTGGCCTGCACCGACAGCCTCATGCTCATCGCCCACCCCGCGCGCGCTTGGCCGCCACGGCATCGGCCAGGCTGCGGTGGTAGGTCTTGTTCGGGAAGCGCCGCGCGCGGTGCCAGGCTTCGGTCATCTCGCCGGCGATGGTCTCCTTCACGTCGAAGACGCTCTTGCCGAGTGCGATGCCGGCCCGCCAGGTCAATGTGAAGCGTTCGTGGTCCGGCTCCAGCAGGATGGTGTCGAGAACCGCGTCGCGCGTCACGTCGCGTCCGCGGTACGGGATGAAGGTGACCGGCATCGCCTGCGCCGGCAGCTGGAATGCGCGCAGCCCGTCTTCGGTGAAGTGCTGCAGCACGATCTGTTCGCCGCCCTGCGGATACGGAATGACCTGGTCGCCGGGGGCCGCCTGGAAATAGCGCTCGTCGAAATCGTCGGGCCAGAACGGTGAGCGTTGTTCCAGCCAGTGCGCGTCGTAGGTCCCTGCATAGCCGCTGCGCGGCGACCAGTGGCGCCCGAGTGGCGACAGCGCCATCGGGCGGTAGTCGCCGTCGTGCCGCGTCACCGGATGGCCTTCCTCCTCGGTGTTGGGCAGCAGTTCGCCGTCGATGTGGTCGGTGTGCCGCCGAAAGCCGCGGCCGACCGGGTTGGCGAGGTAGGTGTCGACGTGCCCGCTGCGCGGCAGGCGCGTGTTGTCGGTGCCGCCGAACGCACGCTCGTAGCCGACTGCCATCGCGGTGAACGGCTGCGGCTCGGTGGCGCCGATGCTGCCGAGCGCACCTTGGTGCCAGTGGCGGTCGCCGACCACCACGAAGCGCTTGAGCATGCCGCCCACGCGCAACCCGACCGGGAGGCGCCGGGCCATGCGTCCGGCGGGGGCGCGGGCTTGCCCGATCAGCAGCACGTCGCACGCCGGCTTGACATGCGCAAAATCGGTTTCGCGCAGCGGTGCGCTCAGGCCGGGCTCGCCGACGAACTCGTCCGCCCGCACCAGCGCCTGCTGCTCGGGATGCGGCAGCGCCGGTTCGCCGGCCTCGCGCGGCATGGCGTAGGTGGCCTTGACGATCGCGACCAGTCGCTCACGACCGTCGCGCTCGAAGCCGAAGGTCCAGGCCGCCGGGAACGGGGTTGCGTTGCTGAATTTCATGCCGCCAGCCGCTGTCGCTGCAGGTCGGCCCGGGCGGTCACCGGAAACAGCATGCCATCCGGGCGCAGCCGCAACAGCTCGAGGGCCGCGCCGTGGCGCTGGCGCTGCGTGCCGCTGCGCAGCACCTGCACTGCGGCTGCTTCGCTGACCGGCTGGCCGCCCAGGTGTCGCACGCCGGCGCGGAAGCGGTGGCGTTCCTCGTGCCACCAGCGGCGCAACGCGTCGGCGCCGGTCCACCGGCCGTCGCTGTCGTCGGGGTGCTCGTCGCCGGGCAGGTCGGGTGCGTCGCGGCGGAACTGCGGCTCCTCCAGGTCGATGCCGGTCATCTGCGAGAACGCCTCGGCCGCGGCGCGCCCCAGCGCGTCGTCCTCGCACAGCTGCAGCAACCAGGGCGCGACCGCAGGATCGCCGAGGTCGCCGGCGGCCACGACGGCCAGGCGCTGCGTGGCCGGGTCGCTCGCCAGGCGGCGCACCAGCGCGCGCGCCCCGTCGAGCGGTCCGGCACGCATCGCGATCTCGAGCGCCGGCCCCGTTTGCGATGCGGCCACACCGGCGTCGTAGGCACGTTCAGCGGCCGCTGCGTCGCCCGCCAGTGCGCAGGTCCAGTGGGCCCAGAAGCGGCACGCCGGGTCCGGGTCGTGCACCGCCGATTCGACGGCCTGCCGCAGCCGCGCCAGCCCCAGCGTGCCGACGGCCCGCAGTGCCTGGGCGCGCAGCGCCGGGTCGGTGTCGTGCAGCGCCTGCGCGATCGGGTCGCTCGCGGCTTCGCGGTGGGCGACACGGACGGCCAATGCCAGTGTCCGATGGGCCGCCGACGGCGAGTGGCCGAGACGATGCAGCGCGGGTTGCAGGGCATCCAGGTCCTGCCACGCCAGCGCCTGCACAAGCACGGCGGGCAGCGATGCATCCGCCCCGGCGATGGCGACCGCATCGCTCATCGCCTCACGGTCCGCGAGCGAGAAGCCCAGCCACGCGGCGACGAACAGGCTGCCGGCGTCGATCTCGCCCAGTTGGCGACGTGCCAGCCGCAGGCCGGTCGGCCCGGCGAGGCGCAGGGCCTGGAGATGGGCCTGCAGCCGCTCGTCCAGCGAGCCGAGGTGCCGCAGCCGGTAGTGGGGGGCCGCGGCGGCGCGCTCGCGCTGCAGCCACAGGAAGCTCGCCTGCTGCGCGTGCTCGGCGAGCACGGGCAGGTTCAGCAGCGCCGACACCTCGGCCGGACTGAATCCGCTGTTCATGGTCGCCGTCGGCCCGGTCAGTTCAACTGCACCGATCCGCCTTGGAGCTTGTTCGGTCCGCTGGCCCGGGTGAGGATGGTCTCGCCCCGCACCTCGACCTGGCCGTCGCGCCGCAGCGTGATGTGCGACAGCCCGCAACGAAGCACCAGCTCGGTGTCGGCTTCGATCAGCACGCGGCCGCCGTCATAGCGGACTTCGAGCGGGGCCGGCGCGGCCGGTACGTCATCGTCCTGGCGCAGCACGCCCATCACGATCGGGCGGCTGCGGTCGGCCTGTTCGAACATCACCAGCACGGGGCGGCCGATGTGGTCATGGTGCAGGTCGACGATGCTTCGAGCGCGCAGCCCGGGTTCGCCGGGCTGTTCGGGCAACGCGACGAGCGGCACGCGGCCGCTGTCCAGCAGGCCCAGCAGCCGGGCGACGACGATGCCGCCGTAGTCAATCGGCGTGGCGACGATGTTGGCGTCGGTGGCGGAGGTAGGTCGCCGGGCCAGCAGGCCCAGCAGATCGAGCGCGGGCGCCGTGTCGGAAGAGACTCCCGGCGATGCCAGAGGGCCCGGGGCGATGCCGGGCATGTCAGCCTGATGGACGGTCATGATCCTGTCGTCTCTCCCTGGGAAAAGGACGATCTCTTCGGTGGAGGAAGAATTCTCTTCCGCCACGCGTCATGAGCCAGTGACGTAGGTCACACCCCGGCAGCACCCTCAGTTGGCCGAGATCCTCACCACCCCGCCGCGCGTGAGGATGTACAGCGCGCCATCCGCCCCTGCCAGCATGTCGACCGGGTCGCCGTCGAGCTTCGCGAAGGCATAGGCGGCATTCCCGTTCGCCAGGTCGACGCGGCCGACCGTGTGCGCGACGTAGTCGGCGAAGAAATAGCTGCCGCGGTACATCGCCGGGAAGTTGCCGCCCGCCGGGTAGAACGCACCGCCGGCAATGCACTGGCCGACGAAGAAGCCACCCGGGCCGTTGCCCTCCGGGTTGGTCGCGCTGTGCTTGTAGGTGAACAGCGGCCCGGTGATGCCGGCCGTCACGCGCTCGTTGCCCTCCGAGCCCGGCCAGCCGTAGTTCGCACCGGCCGTGCCGACGTCGATCTCTTCCCAGGTCACCTCGCCGACGTCGTTGATGTGGATGCGGCCGTCGCTCGGGCGCACCGCGAACGTGAACGGGTTGCGCAGGCCGTAGGCCCACACCGCGCCGTACGCGGCACCGCCGCTCGCCGCGAAGAACGGGTTGTCGGTCGGGATCGTGCCGTCGTCGTTCAGGCGCAGCAGCTTGCCGAACAGGCTGGTCTTGTCCTGCGCCGGCGAGCCGCGCGCGTTGTCGCCGACACCCACGTACAGCTTGCGGTCGTTGCCGAAGTGCATCGCGCCGCCGTTGTGGTTGGTCGCGGCCGACAGCGCCGGCAGGTCGAAGATGACCTTCGGCGCACCCGGGCCCGCGAAGTCGCCGGCCGCGGTGTAGCGCGTGATGCGGTTGTGCGTGCCGTTCTGCGTGGTCGTGTGGTAGACGTAGACCCAGCCGTTGGTCGCGAAATCGGGGTGCAGCGCCACGCCGATCAGCCCGCGCTCGCCCTGCGAATCGACCGTCAGCGTCACGAAGGGCTGGGCCTGCAGCACGCCGTTCTTGACGACGCGCAGCGTGCCGCCCTGTTCGGCGACGAACAGGCGGCCGTCCGGCGCCTGCGCGAATGCGGTCGCGCTGCTCAGCCCGGCCACCCACGATTCGTTCTTCGTGAAGCCCTGCGGCAACGCCACCGTGCCGCCGAACTTGACGGTGACACTGGTCCAGTCGGAGCGGTTGCCGGCGGCATCGCGGGCGCGTGCGCGGATCACGTGCTGGCCGCTCGCATGGTTGGCGGTGACGACGCTCGCGGTGAAGGGTGCCGCGGTGTCTTCGGCGCCGAGCGCCGCGCCGTCGAACTGGAACTCGACGCCGGCCACGCCGACGTTGTCGGCCGCGGTGGCGGTGATGTTCAGCGTGCCGGTCAGGTTGGTCGCGAGGTTGGCCGGCGCGGTGATCGCGACCGTCGGCGCCTGCGTGTCGGGGCCCTGCGGCGTCGTCACGGTGACCGCGACGGCGGTGCTGGTGGTGGTCGCACCGCCGTTGTCGGTGGCGCGCGCAGTCAGCGAATGCGCGCCTGCGGTGGCGGGCGTCCATGCGAAGGCGAAGGGCGCCGTCGTGTCGGTGTTCAGCACCGTGCCGCCGTCGAGGAACTCGACCTTCGCGACCGTGCCGTCCGGGTCGGCCGCGGTGGCCGTCAGCGTCATCGCGGTGCCGACGGTGCCGGTGGCCGCGGCCGCGAGCGAGACCGTCGGCGGCTGGTTCGTCACCGGGCCGAGGTCGGTGAAGGTCGCGGTGTAGGTGGTGTCGGCCGCCGGGGTCGAGATCGTGTGCGTGGCGGTACCGCCATCGCTCCAGGTCGCGAAGCCGTAGCTGCGGCCATTGAAGGTCTGCGTGGCGGCGCCGACATCGCGTTCGATGCCGACCACGCCGGTGAAGGTGTTCGGGCCGGTCACCGGCTGGCCGTCGATCGTCAGCGCCAGGCCGGCCGGCACCGTCGTGAGCGTGACCTGCGCCTTGCGCGGCTGCACGTCGCGCGTGACCTCGTTGACGTTGCCGTTCGAATCGGTCGCCTTCAGGTGGAATCGGTACCAGATGTTCGACGAGGTCTCGCCGCGCACCGGGATCGTCACCGTGCCGCTGCCGCCCGGCGTGGCCAGCTGGAACGGGTGGTTGTGGGTGTCGTGGTGCAGGTCGGCCCACCAGCTGAGCGAGGTGGCGGGCAGCGTGCCGTCTTCGACGTCGGTCGCGCTGCCGGTGAAGGTGAGGGTGTCGCCGGCCGCGAAGGTCGTGCCTTCGGCGGGGCTGTCGATGCGCGCGGTGGGGGCGTTGCCGACCGGTGCCGGCGGGTTGGCCGGCGTGTCGCCGTCGCTGCCGCCGCCGCAGGCGGCCAGCAGCAGGCTGCAGCCCAGCGCGGCCAGCCGCGTCTTGTTCAGGGGAGAAAGAATGGCAGCCATGAGGGTCCCTTGTGTCGCTTTGCGGCGCATTGTGTCTCCCCTTCCCGACTCTTGCACGGCAGGGGTGTGACCGATCGCAACCCGGTATGGGTCACCCCCTTGCGAACGCTCAGGTCGGTGCGATGCGCACGATGTTGTTGCGCGTCAGCACCAGCAGCGCGCCGTCGGTGGCCACGCGCAGGTCGACCGGTTCGCCGACCGTTTTCGCGAACGCATAGACGGCGTTGCCGTTCGACAGGTCGACGCGGCTGATCTCGTGCGTCGTGAAATCGGCGAAGAAGTAGTTGCCCTGGAAGCGCGCCGGGAAGCTGCCGCCCACCGGGTAGAACGCGCCGCCGGCAATGCACCGGCCGATGATGAAGCCGCCGACCGCGCTGCCCGGCGGCGTGGCCGCGGTGTGGCGGTAGGTGAACAGCGGGGCGGTGAACGCGGCGGTCAGGTTGTCGGGGCCCTCGGAGTTCGGCCAGCCGTAGTTGGCACCGGCGATGCCGACGTCGATCTCTTCCCAGGTGTTCTGGCCGACGTCGTTGATGTGGATGCGGCCGTCGCTCGGGCGGATCGCGAAGGTGAACGGGTTGCGCAAGCCGATCGCCCACACGGCGCGCGCGTTGCCGGTGTTGGTCCCGTAGTACGGGTTGTCGGTCGGGATGGTGGCGTCGTCGTTCAGCCGCAGCATCTTGCCGAACAGGCTGGTGCGGTCCTGCGCCGGCGCGCCGAGCCCGCCGTCGCCGACGCCCACGTACAGCTTGCCGTCGATGCCGAAGTGCATCGCGCCGCCGTTGTGCATCGTCGTGGTGAGCGTCGGCAGGCCGAACAGCGCGGTTGGCGGGCCGGCGGCCACGTCGCCGTTCGCGGTGAAGCGGCTGATGCGGTTGTGTATGCCGCCCTCGGTGGTGGTGTAGTAGACGTAAACCCAGCCGTTGGACGCGAAATCCGGGTGCAGCACGATGCCGCCGAGCCCGCGCTCGCTGCCCTCGTTGTTGACGTTGGCCAGCGTCGCGAACGGCGTCGGCAGCAGCGCGCCGTTCTTGATCACGCGGATCTGGCCGTTCTGCTGGGCGATGAAGATGCGGCCGTCGGGCGCCTGCGCAAACGAGGTGGCGCCGTCGAACCCACCAACCAGCGCGGTCTTCGTGAAGCCTTCCGGCACCTGCACGTCGTTGCCGAACTGCACCACCCGCGTGACCCACGCGGAGCGGTTGTTCGAGGTGTCGCGCGCGCGGGCGCGGATCACGTGCTGCCCGGTGGTCAGGCGGCTCGTCGTGATGCTGGTCATGTACGGCGGATTGGTGTCGTCGTCGCCCCACAGCGCGCCGTCGATCTGGAACTCGACGCCGGCGATGCCGACGTTGTCGCTCGCGTCGGCCGTGATGTCGATGCGGCCGGTCAGGTTCGCGGCCAGGTTGGCCGGCGTGTTCAGCACCAGGGTCGGCAGTTCGGTGTCGGCGGCAAGCGCATCGGGAACCTCCCGTCCGTCGGCGGTGGCGTCGGTCGCGCTGCCGGCCTCGCCCCCTCCGCCGCCGCAGCCGGCGAGCAGCACGCTGCTGCCCAGGACCATCCATCCGATCGTCGATCGCCAATTCGCCATGACAGTCTCCCCAGGTTTGGTGGAAGGCGTGGGCAATCGGTGTTCCCGCGGCTGCCGCGTGGGCGGCCTCATGGGTTGTCGCGAGGGTTGTCGCATCCGCGACAGGGCGCCCGCGGGTTGATTCCGTAGGCCTTGCCGGCACGGCGCGGTATACCTTGCCGATCTTCCCGGGAGTCGACCGTGAACCCGTTGCCCGAAGTTCCAACGCGACCGCACCACCGGATCTGGCCGCGCCGCCTGCCGCGCGCGCTGGCGATCCCGTCGACCACGCTGTGGTTCAACCTGGAGGTGGCCGCGCAGCGCTTTCCGGACAAGCCGGCCTACCTGTTCTTCGGCCGGCCGCTCGATTTCCGCACGCTGCGCGAGCAGGCCGACCAGGTGGCCGGCTGGCTGCAGCAGGCCGGCGTTCAGTCCGGCGACCGGGTCGCGCTGTACCTGCAGAACTGCCCGCAGTACGTGGCGGCGTACTACGGCATCCTGCGCGCCAATGCAGTCGTCGTGCCGGTGAACCCGATGAACAAGGCCGACGAGTTCGGCCACTACATCACCGACCCGGAAGCCCGCATCGCGATCTGCAGCGCCGACCTGACCGGCGTCGTCGCGCAGGCGAACGCACGGCTGCCCGACGCGCAGCGGCTGCGCCAGGTGCTGGTGGTGCGGTATGCCGATGCCCTGCCTGACGCGATCGATGCCGGCATCGCGCCGCCGCCGGCGATGGAGGCCTGGCTGCGCGCCGACCCGCCGCTGCCCGTGGGCACCCCCGAGCGCTACACCCGCTGGACCGATGCGCTCGCGCAGCGCCGCGTGCCGGGCCCGCACACCGCGCAGCCGGACGACCTGGCCGTGCTGCCGTACACCTCGGGCACCACCGGGCTGCCGAAGGGCTGCATGCACACGCATCGCACGCTGATGGCCAACGCGGTGGGGGGCTGCTGGGGCAACGCCGGCGCCGAGACGGTGAGCCTCGGCGTGGTGCCGATGTTCCACATCACCGGCATGGTCTACGGCGTGCTCGGGCCGGTCTACAACGGCAGCACGACGGTGCTGATGCCGCGCTGGGACCGCGAACTGGCCGGCCGGTTGCTCTCGCGCCACCGGCCGACGCACTGGACCTGCATCCCGACGATGATCATCGACCTGTTCGGCAGCCCCAACTACAAGAGCTTCGACCTGTCGAGCCTGCGCTACCTGAGCGGTGGCGGCGCCGCGATGCCGCAGGCGGTGGCCGAGCGGCTGCAGGCGGAGTTCGGGCTGACCTTCGCCGAGGGCTACGGCCTGACCGAGACCGCGGCGCCGAGCCATGCCAACCCGCCGGAGCGCGCGAAGCTGCAGTGCCTGGGCATCCCGATCTTCGGCGTCGACTCGCGCGTGGTGGACCCGCAGACGCTGCAGGAGATGCCGGTCGGCGAGGTGGGCGAGATCGTCACGCACGGGCCGATGGTGTTCCAGGGCTACTGGCGGCACCCGGAGGCGACGCAGGCGGCCTTCGTCGAGATCGACGGCCGGCGCTTCTTCCGCACCGGCGACCTGGGGCGCATGGACGACGAGGGCTACTTCTTCATCACCGACCGGCTGAAGCGGATGATCAACGCGAGCGGCTTCAAGGTGTGGCCGGCGGAGGTGGAGGCGCTGCTCTACAAGCACCCGGCGGTGCAGGAGGCCTGCGTGATCTCGGCCCGCGACGCCTACCGGGGCGAGACGGTGAAGGCGGTGGTGGTGTTGCGCGCCGAAGCGCGCGGCGTGACACGCGAGCAGGACATCGTCGACTGGGCGCGCGACAACATGGCGGCCTACAAGGCGCCGCGGCTCGTGAGCTTTGCCGAGAGCCTGCCGAAGTCCGGCGCCGGGAAGGTGCTGTGGCGGGTGTTGCAGGAGCAAGAGACAAAGTCGACGTAAGCCGGCCTTTTTTTCTCGACGGTATCCGGGCTTTCCAGCAGGGCGCCGGCGCGGTCGCGCCTCTACCATTCGCGCTGATTTGAAAAACGAACGACCGTGCTGATTTGTGCGGCGTTCCCCTCGGCCTTGGCTGATTCATGACTGGGAAGCAGGAGACACGGATGCATCAATGGAAACGCAATGTCGTCGCGCTGGGCGCGGCGGCACTGGTGGCAGCTTGCGGCGGCGGCGGCAGCGACACGACGACCAAGGTCAACATCACCGCGGTGAAGGTGATGGGCGACAGCCTGGCCGACTCCGGCACCTTCGGCTTCAAGGCAACGGTGCAGGGCACCGATTCGCTGGTCTACCCGGAGCGCGTCGCGCTGAGCTACGGCATCACGTCGATGTGCAGTTACTACACGCCGACCAGCGCGACCACCTTCACGCCGAACACCGCGAAGACCGGCTGCACCAACTACGCGATCGCCGGCAGCCGGATCAACAACTACACCGCGCCGACCTCGCAGCTGTCGGTGATCCAGCAGATGAAGGACGCGACCGCGACGACCAACATCGGCGCCAGCGAGCTCGCGCTGATCGACGGCGGCGGCAATGACGCGGCCGACCTGGTGGGCGCCTACCTGAAGGCCGCCTCCGACGGCGGTGCCAGCTACCTGGCGCTGTTGAAGACGGAGCTGGACCCGACCACGGTGGACACCCAGGCGGCGACCGGCGCAGCGGGCCTCGCGACGCTCGGCGGCATGTACATGGCGGCAGTGGCGGCGCAGTTCAGCGCGGCCATCGATGCCAACGTCCTCGCCAAGGGGGCGAACTACGTCGCCATCCTGAACATGCCCGGCATCACGAACACGCCGCGCTTCCAGCTGGTGCTGGGTTCGATCGCGGCCAAGGCCGTGCAGGGCGGTGCGACCGATGGCGGTGCCGCGGCCCGCGGCCAGGCCGAAGCCCTGTTCAAGAAATGGATCGAGGCCTTCAACGGCACGCTGGCCACGCACTACGCCGGCAACGGCAAGGTGGTCGTGGTCGACTTCTACACCTCGTTCAACGAGGAAGTGGCGATCCCGGCGCAATACAGCCTGACCAACGTGACGACGCCAGCCTGCCCGTCCACCGGCCTCGGCACCGACGGCCTGCCGGTCTACAGCTTCCCGACCTGCACCGCGACGGCACTGTCGGCCGCACCGCCCACCGGCGTGACCGACCCGAACTGGTGGAAGAGCTACGCGTTCTCCGACGGCTTCCACCCGACGCCGTACGCCCACCAGCTGCTGTCGCAGCTGATCGCGCGCAGCCTGGCCACCAAGGGCTGGCTGTAAACCCCGGATGCACGAAGGAACAAGAACCATGAACAAGACATTCAAGTGCATCGCGCTGGCCGGTTGCGTGGCCAGCCTGTTCGTCGGCGCCAGCGCGAGCGCGCAAACCGCCGGCTCGTGGCTGGTGCGGGCCGGTGCGGTGCGCATCGAGCCGAAGGTCGACAGCGGCGACCTGAGCGCGCCGGCCTTCCCCGGCACCAAGGCCGATGTCGATTCGAGCACCCAGTTCGGCGGCGGCATCACCTACATGTGGAGCGACAACTGGGCGATCGACCTGCCGCTGTCGATGCCGTTCAAGCACGACATCAACGGTGACGGCGCGATCGCCGGCGTCGGCAAGATCGGCGAGACCAAGGCGCTGCCGATCACGCTGATGGGGCAGTACCGCTTCCTGGAGGCGAGCTCGCCGTTCCGCCCCTACGTCGGCGCCGGCATCACGTACGCGAAGTTCTACAAGGAGAAGGGCACCGCGACGCTGACCGGCCTGACCGGCGGCACGAGCGCGAACCCGACCACCTTGAAGGTCGATTCGAAGCTGGCCCCGACGATCGAGATCGGCGCCAGCTACAACTTCAACGAGCACTGGTTCGTCGACGCGACGGTGCTGAAGACTTTCCTGAAGACGACCACGACCTTGTCGACAGGGCAGACGCTCGACATCAGGCTGGACCCGCTCACCACGGCGGTCTTTGTCGGCTACCGCTTCTGACCGGAGCGTTGTCGGGTGAAGGCCCTGCCGCCAACCGCGGCAGGGCTTTTTTCATGGGGAAGTGG
>Ga0209050_1001007_pt1 | contig 35235 bp, 27 predicted proteins | sample Araplavi_mTSA_r2_FD_184276 | JGI IMG/M metagenome (GOLD analysis project Ga0209050, IMG submission 184276) | Arabidopsis root microbial communities from North Carolina, USA - plate scrape MF_Cvi_mTSA_r2 (SPAdes) (version 2) | ecosystem: Host-associated > Plants > Roots > Endosphere | place: USA... | reverse complement strand
GTGCTGCACCGTTCGGACACCATCAAGAACGAGAGCACCATCCTGGCCGACTGGGACGGCTCCATCGCCCCGCTCGACGACTGGAGCGGCGCAAGCTACTCCGCCCGCCGCACGATGGAACGCGAGAGCAGCCTCTACGGCACCGCCCGCCTGCGCCCGCTGGACGGCCTTTCGGTGATCCTTGGCACGAACTTCACGACCTACAAGCTGCGCGACGTCGTCAATGGTAAGCTTAGCCGCAAGCTCGATGAGAGCGGCAAGTTCGTGCCTTATGCCGGTGTGGTCTACGACTTCGCGAAGAACCTCTCGGTCTATGCCAGCTACACGCAGATATTCTCACCCGCCTCGGTCTACGACGCCGACGACAAGGTCCTCGATCCGGTCACCGGCAACAATTACGAGGCCGGAATCAAGGGCGAGTTCCTGGGCGGCAAGCTCAACACCAGCATCGCCGGGTTCATCATAAAGCAGAACAACGTGGCGGTCGCCGTCCCCGGCGCAACCACCCCGTCCGGCGCGCAGGCCTACGAGGGACAGGACGGCGTCACCAGCAAGGGCGTAGAGTTCGAAGTCTCGGGCGAGATCCTGCCCGGCTGGCAGATCCAGGGCGGTTACACCTACATGCACGCCCGCACCGCCGCCGGCAGCCGCGTGAACACCGGCCTTCCGCAGAACCAGGGCAAGTTGGCGACCTCTTACCGCGTCCACGCGGGCGCTCTCGACGGCGCGATGATCGGCGCCAACCTGACCTGGCAGGATGCCACCTACTATGCGACCTCCTACGGCACCGCGAAGCAGGGCAATATCGCCGTCGTCGGCCTGATCGGCGGCTACGAGGTGAACGATCACCTCTCGCTCTCGGTCGTCCTCAACAACCTTTTCGACAAGACCTACTATGATGGCTACGGCCTCTACACGTCCTACACTTACGGTGCCCCGCGCAACGTGCTGTTCACGGCCCGCTACAAGCTGTGAATGAACGGCGGCGCGTATCGGAACGTCTGCGGCCGCTTTCCGGCCAGCCCTCGCTCGTCGCAGCGCCCGAGCGCTATCGTACGAGCGGGGGCAGCCGCTGGCGGGGCCTTGCGGGCACCTCCGGGCTTTACGGCCTCGTGCTGGTATGCCTCTTCGCGACGTTCACCTCCATGGTCGAGGCCCCCAGAGCCTCGGCCCCGCTGATGGTGGAGCACGTGCCGCTTGCCTCGCCGGAGAAAACCCCGCCCAAGGAAAAAGAGGCGCCGCGCCCTGTCGAGAAACAGGAGCCGGCGCCGCAGCTGCCAAAGGTCGAACCGCGCGAGCCGGTTGCCATTGCCCTGTCGCCGGTCCAGGCGCCCGCTGCGGTGACACCGCCTAAGCCCATCGATCAGGCGCCCCCGCAGCCCGAAACCGCGGCGCCGAAGACCGTATCGGCCCCGCCGGCTCCGCAAGTATCGAGCAATGCCGCCGATAGCTGGGAAGGACGCGTGCTCGCCCGGCTCAACACGTATCGACGCTATCCCCCCGGAGCCCATGCGCGCCGACAGCAGGGCGTTCCCTACATCCGCTTCACGATGAATCGGGATGGCCGTGTCCTGTCCTCCCGCCTTGAGCGATCTTCCGGTTTTTCCGAACTCGATCGCGAAGCCCTGGCACTGGCGAAAAGGGCCCAGCCATTGCCCAGACCGCCCGAGGACAGACCCGGCGATACGCTGGAACTGGTCGTTCCGGTCGAATTCTTCATACGTTGAACGCGATTCGGGTGAACGTCGGCAGGAAACCGCCCGGATTCCTTTGACCGTCCGGGGCAGATTTCCGCGCGCAAGCGTTACGTCATCCCGTCAACCGGCGCGGGTGATCTCGGCGATGATGAAACTTGCGCTTCCGGGTCTGTCCTCATGCTCCAGCAGAAGCCCGATCTGGCGCAAGGTCGCGTTCCGGGCTTTATTTCCTTACGCCATGGCGCACCGCCGAATATGCGTGTAGGACGCAGCCGTCCAGGAGGCGACTGGGTAGCGTGTGACTTCTTCGTCCTGCGTTCCGATTCCACGCGCACCGTTCTTAGAATCCACCGCGCGAAGTGAGCCTGCCCTACTGATGGATATGCCCGATCCCACCCTTAGCGACCTCGGTTGGAGAGCGAGTTTCAGCAGCCAGCTGCGTGAGGACGAACGCGGCGATGAACTTTGCCCGGCGCGTGTCATGGCGGTTCATCGGGGCTGGATAGAGGTTGCGGGTAGCGGTCTGGCCGGGATGATCCCCTCCGCACTGCCATCAGCGGACGGTGCGGAAGACCGCGCCACGGTCGGGGACTGGCTGATCGTCGATCGGGCAAGGCTGGAGCCGGTCAGGATCCTGGACCGCATCAACCTTTTCAAGCGGCAGGCCCCGATGGACAAGCGTCGCCTCCAGTTGATCGCCGCTAACGTCGATACGGTGTTCGTGGTCACCTCGTGCAACCACGATTTCAATGTGGCGCGGCTCGAGCGCTATCTCGTCATGGCGCGTGAGGTTGGCGTGACGCCGGTGGTGGTTCTGACCAAGGCTGACCTGGCGGCCCAGCCCCAGGAGTTCGTGGACATCGCCCGGGGGTTGCAACCCGGCCTGCAGGTTGAGCTGATCAACGGGCGCGACCCCGGCAGCGTTGCGCGGTTGGCGCCGTATTGCGGCACGGGCAGGACCGTCGCACTGCTGGGCTCGTCCGGTGTCGGCAAGTCGACGATGATCAACAGCATGCGCGGGTCGACCGACATCGCGACCCAGCCCATTCGGGAAAACGACGGCAAGGGACGGCACACGACGACAGTGCGGCAGATGCACCGCCTGAATGGTCCGATCGACGGGGGCTGGTTGATCGATACGCCTGGCATGCGCGAGTTTAATCTTCCGGAAGCCGCTGACGGGATCGCCGAAGTGTTCGACGATATCACCGCGTGGACGCAGCAATGCCGCTTCACCGATTGCAAGCACGTCTCCGAGCCTGGCTGCATGATACAGGCGATGGTGCGCAGTGGGACGCTGAGCCCAGCCCGGCTGCAACGCTGGCGCAAACTGGTTCTTGAAGATGCCGGAAATTCACGGAACACCCCCCGGCGTCGACTGGGTTCGACCAATGCCGTCAGAAGGAACAAGACAAATGGCTGACCTCTATCTCAAGGCTCTGGAGTCCGAGCGCAGGAGTTTGTGGGCCGAATGCCGTTTGAAAGGGCTTTCGAAGGACACACCGGAACGGCTCCGGATTGCCGAACTCGATAAGCTTCTGGCCGAGCACAAAGCGAAGAAGGCGAGCTAGGCGGTAACGGATCGGGACCAAGGCGGCGAAGACGATCTGCAAATCGCCTGGCCCAATCCGCGAATGACTTTATCCGAAGGGCCGGTATACGGCGGATTCTTCCATCTTTCCTGTTTCCAGCAGTGCGTAGGTTTTAGAGAATGGCAGCATACAAGGAGCCGGGCATCGAAGCTCGGCGTAACGCCGCGGCAGAGGCGCGGGCCAAGGCATTGGCGAAACTGAAGGCAAAGCCTCCGATTGATCCGGCGGTTCAGGCGGAACGGATTGCGAAGGCGCAGGCGCGTGAACAGGCGCAGGCCGAGAAACGTCGGGCGGCAAAGGAAGCTCGCGAGCAAGCCGCGTTGGACAAGGCGGCACGGATCGCAGCAGAGCGGCCAGCGCCGGAACCTACCGAAGCGGAGCGAAAGGCGGCCCGCGACGCGCGTTACGCCGCTCGCAAGGCGCGCAAGAAGTAATGCACCTGAATGCCCCCCGCCCGGCGAGCGGGGAGGTCACCTGCGCGTGAGCACGCTCCTCTCCGGCCTCTTGCCTGGCGAGGAACTGGTCGACGTGGCTCATGTGCCTGACGGTGCGCGGCTGCGGCTCGTTCGCAAGGGAAGCAATTTCACCATCCTGCTCGACGACAACGAGCTCATGAACAGTTATAATTACGCTTCGGAAGAAGCGCTCGCGACGATGACGTGCGAACGCCTTGGTCCCAGAGCGGACCTGCAGATGCTTGTCGGCGGCTACGGCATGGGCTTCACGCTGCGCGCGGCCCTTGCCACGCTCGGGCATGATGCGGCGGTGACCGTGTCGGAGATCCTGCCGGAGATACTTGACTGGGCCGCTGGGCCGATGCGTGTTCAGACCGCCGGTTGCCTGGACGATCCTCGCACATCCATCGTGCATGAAGACGTAGCGGTGCTGATCGCGGGTGCGAGGAGGGCTTACGATGCCATCCTGCTGGATGTCGATAATGGTCCGGAAGGGCTCACCCGACAGGTGAATGATTGGCTCTATTCGCGATCCGGTCTGGAGGCGGCAATGTCGGCGCTGAGACCGAAGGGGATTTTGGCCATCTGGTCTGCAACCCCCGATGCATCGTTTGCAGCGCTTCTTTCGGAAATTGGATTTTCGGTAGCGGTCGTTCCCGTTCCTGCGAGCCCGATCCGTCTGGAAGACAGCGGCGAGATAGAACATGTCGTTATATTTGCTCAACTTAGATAACAAATAACGGCAATAGCACCACGCGGTGTCTGGCCCGTGGAGGATGCGAACCCATCGTCAGCTGGGCGCGGTGATGCGGGATCCGAGCAAATGTTCGCTCATGCAAGTTTGGCGGATCAACGCTGGGCTTGAGGGGTAAATCCGGAGCGGCAAGTGCCGGCTACAATGGCGGACGCCGTTACCGGACAGATGGGGTTAGTTGGATTTGGCGTTCAGCCATCTTGCAGGACGTTCGCCATTCGCTGTTGCGCATGCGAATTAATCGCAATAACGGGCGTCTCGATCGTTCCGGTATCAGCGGGCACGAAAGGATGCCCGTTGAAGAGCCACAAGTCGCCAGCACCTGAAGTCGAAACGCCGATGATGCGCGCCTACATGGCGCATCGTCCAGCGCTCGTTGACTATGCTTCGAAGGTCGTCGGCAATCGCGAACAGGCCGAGGACATCGTTCAGGAAGCCTGGTTGACGCTGTCACGGCGTGGCGCGGAAAATGATGTGCGCGAGCCGCTCGGCTATTTGCGTACGACCGTGCGAAACCTCGCTATCGACGCGCTGCGGCAACGTGTCCGGGAGTCCCGGTTGATGGGCGGTGATCTGGAAAGCGCGGCCCGTACCGCGGTCGACGGGCAAGCGAATCCCGAAAAGACAGCTTTCGTCCGGCGCGATCTCGCGTGTGTGATGGGCGTGCTGCGCAGCTTGCCGGAGCGCCAGCGCATGGCGATCGAGATGTATCGGTTCGCCGACTACAAGTTGCGTGAAATCGCGGATCATTTTGGAATTTCCGTGTCGCTTGCCCACGTGTTGATCGCGGACGGCCTCGCGGCCTGCACCACAAGGTGCGGTATCGGCCGGGGGAATTTTTCATGAGAAACTTTTCTCTGGAAAATCGATACGCTGAAGCGTCTTGCTCTCATGAGGTTTGCGCGGCGCTCTTTTGGGAAGCACACCGGACGGCTGAAGCTGTTGTCCGGCGTGGAATCGAGCTCGCTTGTGAACGATAGTCCGCGCACCGCCGAACAGCAGGCGGCCGACTGGCTCATTCTTCTGCGTGAGGAACCGGAGAGCGCCTCGCTACAGGGTCGGTTCGAGACCTGGCTCGATGACGATCCCCTGCATGCCTGCGCCTGGGTTGCCGTTTCCGAGAGCTTCGAGACTATCTTCGAAGTCGGGCCGGAACTTGATGGTCAGTGGCGAGAGGTGGCCATAGCGCCCTTGCGTGCGCCACGGCGGCGATGGCGACAGCGCAGCCCCGGCCGTTTAGCAGCCATTCGCCCCGGCCGACTTGTCGTGGGTGCAGTCGCAGCGGCGCTGGCGCTATGGTTCGCACCTGCTGCCATGCTGCACCTGCAGTCCGACTATGTGACGGGGCCCGGTGAACTTCGCGGCGTGACGCTGGCGGACGGCAGCACCGTGAACCTGGGGCCGGGCAGCGCGCTTGCCGTCAGCTATAGTGACAAGGCACGTTCGGTCCGGTTGCTGGCGGGTGAGGCCTGGTTCGATGTCGTCCACAATCCCGCAGCGCCCTTCCGCGTCATCGCCGGTGACGTGCGGACGACCGTGCTGGGCACCAGCTTCGATGTCCGGCGCGTCGGCAGTGCGACCGCGGTTTCCCTGAAACGGGGGCGCGTGCGGGTGACGACTGAGGGAACTGCCCGGGACCTGTCGCCCGGCCAATGGGTTCGGATTGACGAGGCGCACAGGGTTGAGGCTGGTGCGGATGATCCGGCGCTGCTCGGCGCGTGGCAGGGCGGGGCGATCATTGCCCGCAATCGGCCTGTTGCAGAAGTGATCGACGAACTGCGGCCGTGGTTCGGGGGCGCATCGTGCTGTTGAACCGTGCGCTTGGGGGCAGCCGCATTGATGGTGTGTTCAACGCCCGTGAACCTGAAAGCGCATTGGCGGCGATGGTCGCGCGCGCGGGCGGCAAGGTGCAGCGCATCACGCCGTGGATAATCCTGATCTCCTGAAAATCGGCGGTTTCCGGGACTCTGCGGCAATTTTTCTCGCGGGTTGAAATTTTCTTTGGAAAATCGGGCGCGGCGTTCGTCTCACTCTGACCAACCGATTTATGCAATTGCATCGCAATAGCTTCAAATCCGTTTTTCAGGAGATTCGATCGATGCGTGGGGCAGTGAGCAACAGGGGAACGAAGCGGGCCGTATTGGCTGCCGCGCTCCTGGCAACCTCGGCAATGGCCATGACGGCGACTGCCGCCCCGGCCGCGGCCCAGAACAATGCGGTGCGTCGCTTCGATATCCCCTCGCAGCCGCTGCTCCGCGCTATCGCGCAGTTCAACCGCCAGTCGGGCATCCAGATTACCGCCGAAGGCGGGCTTGTTTCGGACCGGGCCGCTTCGGCGGTCGCCGGTGTTTTCGAAACCTCTCAAGCGCTCGGGATCATGCTTTCGGGCACCGGTCTCGGCTGGCACTGGATCGACGAGCGTACTGTGGCGCTGGAGCCTCTTGCGCAGGCCGCGAGCGGCAACGTGTTGGTCGCCTCGTTTGTTGCGGACGGTAACCACGAGGCGGCGGTGGCGAATGAAACGGGCGCACAAGTGCTTCCCGAAGTCGTGGCCGACGGCGAGCGCGCCGATGAAAGCTACGTCATGGGCACGGGTGCGGAAGCCGGGACCACGCGCATCACCGAAAAGGAAATCCGCGCCCGTGCGCCGGGTTCGGGCGACGCCAACCAGCTTCTGAAGGCGATGCCGACCGTCCAGTTTCGCCGCGACGAAAACATGGCCACGCGCGAGGATATCCAGGATATCCGCCCTTCCGATATCTCGATCTCGGGTGGGCGCTTTTATGAGAACCTCATCACCCTTGACGGCATCGATGCCAATGCGCGGGTCGACATCACGGAGAACACGGCGGCTGACTATGCCGAACCCACCGGCGCATCCGCGCAGGCGCTCTGGGTCGATACCAATCTCATCGGCGAGGTGACGCTGCGCGATTCCAATGTCTCGGCTGAATATGGCCGCTTCACCGGCGGCGCGCTGGATATCAAGACCCGTGCCCCGAGGCGCGAGTTCGGTTTTTCAAGCACGGTATCCTACAGCTCCGACGCCTTGACCAACTTCAAGATATCCGATGGATCGCGCGAAAGTCTGGACGGGGAGATTCCGGCAAAGCCCTCGTTCGAGAAGTGGCGCTACGGTGCGACAGTAGACCTCCCCGTCAGCAGTGCCATAGGCCTATTGCTCGGCTACAACCGTTCGCAATCGCGGGTGACTTATACCAAGACGGAAGCCTACGGCAGCAAGCCTTACGGCCAGTCCAGCACCAGCGACAATTTCCTCGCCAAGGCAGACGCGGACCTTGCCGGGGACCTGAAGCTGACGGCGCAGTTTTCCTACACGCCTTACGAGAGTGAATCCGAAGTCGCCAACTCCATCGACGCGCAGATGGTGTCGCATGGCGGGGGTGTGACCAGCCGGCTTGAACTGGTGAAGTCGGGCGAAACCAACTGGTCGCTCTCCGCCAGTTTCTCGCACAGCGACACCAGCCGTGACGCACCCGGAACCCTCTATAGCATTTCCTCGTGGACGGAAGTAGGCAGCGGATGCTCGACTTCGACCAATTGCGCTATCGGCAGTTTCGGCGATATCCGGCAGTGGCAGAACAATTATGCGCTGACCGGGCGCTGGTCGACGCCGCTTGGGCCGGGCCGTCTTTCCGCCGGTTTCGACTACCAGCGGATCGAGGCGATGCGCAGCCGCCTTGAGGACAACTATTCCTACCGGGGGACGACGGCCCAGTCCGCGGCCGCCACCATCGTCTGCGCGCAGCCGGACAGCCTGACCTGCACCACCGGCGAATATGCGCTGACGACCTCTTCGCTTTATCAGGCCTATCGTGCCCGCGTGAACCTCGACAGCGTGTCGGGCTGGGCCGAGTACAATGCGGAGATCGGCGATTTCACGCTGCGCGGGGGACTGCGCTACGATTACGAGAGCTTCCTCGGCAACCACAACGTCTCGCCGCGTCTTTCGGCCACTTACGCGCTGCCGTGGGACGGCTGGAGCTTCACCCTTGGCGCGAACCGCTATTATGGGCGTTCCATGCTGGGGTATGCCCTGCGTGAGCAGTACCCGGACAACTATGTCTATATGCGCAAGGGTGTCACGAGCGGCGGGCTCACCACGTATTCCGACGCAGACTGGTATTTGTCCTCCACCAGCCATTCGACCAGCTATTCGGATGGCAAGAAGAAGACGCCCTATTCGGACGAACTTTCGGCCGCGCTGTCGGCGCGCATTCTTGGCGGCAACCTGCGGATCAAGGGCATTTACCGCGAAGGGCATGACGAGTTTACTCGCTCTGCCGGTGAGAAGGTGACCAAGACGCTCGATAACGGAAAGATTTCGACCTACACGCAGTACGTCGTCACCAACGACGGCTACAGCAAGTACCGGGGCGCCTCGGTCGAATGGGTGCGCAGCTTCGGCAAGCATTCGGTCGCCTTCAATACCAACTTCTCGAAGACCACGTCCAGCAACGACACTTATTTCGTGGAAGTGGACGATGACCTCGCCAATCTGATGGTATCGTTCCAGGGCAAGGTTCTGAGCTATTCCGAACTCGTCGCGCTCAACCAGCGTCCAGACATGGCAGTGCCGTTCATGGCCAACATGACCTGGACCGCGCTCTGGCTGGACGATCGGATCACCACCAACGTCAACTTGCGCTATACCGACAAGTTCAAGCGTATCGAGGACACCGGCAGCAACGAGACGATCGATGGCATCAGCTACGACGTCTACGACTATGTGAAGTATCCGCGCTCGATCGACGTGAACCTCAACGCGCAGGCCGAACTCGTTCGTTCCAGCTACGGCGTGCTGACCGCCGATGTGCGCGTGGCCAACCTGTTCGACCGGATTCCCTCGCCGAACAGCACCGCTACGTCGCAACCTTACCAATATGGACGCTCGTTCTGGGGCGGTCTCAACTACCGGTTCTGATCCTTTCGATGTTCCGTTCTCTCAACCTGCCGCGCCTTGCGATGACGCTGGCGATCCTGGTGATCGCGGGGAGTGTCGCGGGGCGTGCGCAGCAGGCAGGCGATGGAGGCGATCCGCAGGCGGGGGCATTGCGGGCGCTCTATGCGGGGGCGCCGGACACATGGCCGCGTCCGCGGCTGGGGGAGGGGGCGCGTTTTACCGAGTTCGGCCCGCTCCCCCGGCTTCCGGAACCCACGCCTCGCGAAAAGGCGCTAGCGGATATCGGCAAGCGCATGTTCGACGACCCCGCGCTGTCGCGCTCCGGGCAGATCGCCTGCGCGTCGTGTCACAGTTCGGAGCTGGGATTGGGGGATGGATTGCGCACCGCATTCGGGCATGACCGGCAGCGCGGGCGCCGAAATGCCCAGTCGCTTTATGCCGCCGCCTGGATGACCCCGCTGTTCTGGGACGGGCGCGCCGCGACGCTGGAGGAACAGGCGCTCGGCCCCATGCTCGATGCCAAGGAGATGGCGGGCACGGCCCGTCTGATCGAGGCGCGCCTCAACCGCGACAAAGGCTATCGCACGGCCTTTCGCGCGCTGGGTGGCCATCGCCGGGTGTCCTTGCAGGACGCCGCCGCCGCGATCGCGGCTTTCGAGCGGACCTTGCGACCGCCGCGCTCGCGTTGGAGCCGGGTCATGGAACGGGGCGTTGCGGTCCTGACCGATCAGGAACTCGAGGGCCTGCACCTGTTCCGCACCAAGGCGGGCTGCGCGGCCTGCCATAGCGGACCGACGCTGAGCGACGGGCAGTTCCACAATCTCGGCATCAGCTTCTACGGGCGGCCTCGCGAAGATCTCGGGCGTTATGAAGTGACCGGTGATCCGGTCGACGTGGGCCGCTTTCGTACCGCCTCGCTGCTCGGGGTGGGCCGGACGGCGCCTTACATGCACAATGGCCTGTTTCCGAGCCTTGAAGATGTCGTGTCGCTCTACAATGCCGGAGGGGGCAGGGACCGCGCTCAGGGCAGGGCGGGTGTGCCAGCGCCGATCCACGATCCTTTGCTGACGCCGCTCAAGCTCACGCGTGCGGAGCGCGATGCGCTCGTGGCTTTCCTCAAGGTGCTGTGATGGTGAACACATCGAATGCAGCGAAAGGCCTGCGCACGTGCCAGTGGCAAAGCGGCGGGGGTTGGGCGCGATGAGTTCCCGGATCACATCGGCATGTCTTGCGATATCCGTCCATGCCGCCGCCTTGCTCCTGCTGCTGGCGGTGTGGCGCGCGCCGGAGGTGGGGGTGCAAGGCCCTGTCGGCGGCGAGCACCTGACCACCGTATCGGTTGCCGCCGCGCCGGACGAAGCCAGCGAACCGCAACCCAGGCAGGAGACGGCGGCGCGCGAGCCGGAGAGTGTGGCGGAGCCGGTCGCTTCGCGGACGCCGTCCCTCTCGCTGCCGCCGTTACGTCCCGTGGTTTCGCCGCTGCCGCTGCCAAGACCGGTCCAGCTTGCCGAGGGCGGGGGAAAGCAGGGCGCGGAGAGCCCGAATGCGGCTTCGGGGCAGGCCTCGCCGCAGGCATCGGTCGCGGCATCCAACGATGGCCCTCCCGATGCAGCATCCCCGGCATCGGAGGCGTCCGCTCCGGCGAGATCCAGCACGGGGAGCAACAGCTATGCCGTCAAGGTTTTCCGTCACATCCTGAGGAAGAAGGAATTCCCCTCGCGCCTCGCTCAGGCGGGCATTCGCGGCCGGGTGCTCGTGCGTTTCAACCTTACCGGAGCGGGGGAGCTCACCGATATCCTCGTCGTCAAGAGTAGCGGCGTTGCCGTGCTCGACGGGCTGGCGCTGGAGCAGATCCGGGGCGCCGTACCCTATCCCCGTCCGCCGAAGGAACTGAGCGCGGCGCAGCTCCATTTCATCGTGCCCATGACCTATCGCCCCTCGACCTGAACGCCGTCGTTCACGCCCATCGGCGCCCAACCCATTTCAGCCATCACGCCGGTGAGCGGGAAGCGGACCCATGACCGCTATCCCGCCCCGCGCTTGCAGCCCCTCCAACGGAGCCTCGCACCAGACCATGAAGACCTCGCTTGTTCCCATCGCCCTCCTTCTTGCCGCCAGCCCGCTCGCTGCGAATGCCTCTACACGCGCGGATGACACCTCATGGGCGTTCGAAAGCAGCGATATTCCCATGGATGCGGGCTTCCGCGTCGGCCGCCTCGCCAACGGCATGCGCTATGTGCTGCGCCGCAACGGCACGCCTGCCGGTACGGTGGTCGTGCGCATGGACATGAATGTTGGCTCGCTGGATGAAGCGCCCGGCGAGCGCGGGTTTGCGCACTTCCTCGAACACATGGCCTTCAACGGATCGCGTAATGTCCCCGAAGGCCAGATGGTGCCTTTGCTGGAGCGGGCGGGGCTGGCGTTCGGGTCGGACACCAATGCTTCGACCAATTTCACGCGCACGCTCTACAAGCTCGACTTGCCGCGCGCGGATCCCGCGCTGCTCGGTACTGCCTTGATGCTGATGCGGGAGACCGCGGGCAATCTCACGATCGCGCAGGATGCCGTGGCGCGCGAACGCGGCGTCGTGCTGGCGGAAATGCGCGACCGCGATTCACCGGCTTTCCGCAGCACCGTGGATGGCATGGAGTTCTTCTATCCCGGCTCGCTCTACACGCAGCGCCTGCCGATCGGCACGACCGAGACGCTGGAGGGGGCGACTGCCGCCTCGCTCCGGACCTTCTATGAACGCGAATATGTGCCCGCCCATGCGACGCTCGTGGTCGTGGGCGATATCGATGTCGATGCGGTTGAGGCGGATATCGCGCACCGCTTCGGCGACTGGCAACCACGCGCCGCCGAAGTGCAGCCGGGCGCAGGGCCGATCGATCCCGCCGATGCCGACCGCGTGCGTATCTACACGGCCCCTTCCTTGTCCGAACATGTCACGATCCAGCGCAACGGTGCCTATATCGAGGAGACCGACACGCTGGAAAACCGCGAGCAGGCCATCCTGCGCGCGGTAGGCTATGCCATCGTCAACCGGCGCCTGAGCCGTCTCGCCAACGGGGCCAAGCCTCCCTTCCGCAGCGCCAGTTTCGGAACCGGCGATCTGTTCGATACGGCGCGCGCGACGGTGCTGGGCATCAGCACTGTCGATGGCGCGTGGAAGGCGGGCATGAATGCAGCCGGTCTCGAGTACCGCCGCGCGCTGGAGCACGGCTTCACGGAAGCCGAGGTGGCGGAGCAGGTCGCGCGGCTGCTGACCGGGGCGCAGAATGCCGCCGCCTCGGCCGAGACCCGCAGCAACAAGGGGCTGGCCCAACTGGCGCTTGGCTTGGTGGATGGCCGCGTCGTGCCCTCGACCCCGCAATCCGCGCTGGAGCGTATCGAGGAACTGGCGCCCCGGATCACGCCCGAGGATGTCTTGCAGGCGATGCTTCGTGAGGCCGTCCCGCTGGAACAGCCGATTATCCGCTTCACCGGGCGAAAGGCGCCCGAAGGCGGCGAGGGGGCGTTGCGGTCGGCATGGGCCTCGGTGCAGCAGTCGAAGATCGGCAAGAGCGGCGCGGCGAAGCCCCGGCCTTTCGGCTACACTACCTTCGGTCCGGCGGGGCAGGTGGTCAGCGACAAGCGCTCGGATATCGGCATCCGTCAGGTTCGTTTTGCCAACGGGGTCATGGTCAACTTGCGCAAGACGGGGCTTGAGCAGGGCCGCATCCGTTTCAGCCTCGCGCTCGACGGCGGCAGCAGGCTGAATACAAAGGAAAACCCCCGCGCGACCCAGCTCGTGTCCAGCCTTGCAGGCGGCGGCCTTGGTCGGCACAGCGCCGACGAATTGCGCTCTATCCTTGCCGGTCGCAGTGTCGGCATGGGGCTGGGCAGCGGGGAGGATTCCTTCGATGCCGGGGGCGTCACCACCCCGCGCGATCTGGAACTGCAATTGCAGCTGCTGGCCGCGCTGATCACCGATCCGGGCTATCGGCCCGAGGGTGAGGTCGGCTATCGCCAGTCGATCGACAACCGCTTCGCCCAGATCGATGCGACCCCCAGATCGGCCCTGCAGGCGCAGCTGGGCAGCATCACCAGCGGCGGCGATCCGCGTTTTTCGCTGGGATCGCCCGACGACTATCGCGGCCTATCTTTTGCCCGCCTCAAGGCCGATATCGGCGATCGCCTTGCCCACGGCGCGATCGAGATCGGGCTGGTCGGCGATGTTGATGAGGACACTGCGATTGCGCTGGTCGCTCGCACGTTCGGAGCGCTTCCTCAGCGCGAAACGGCCTTCGGCACGCATGACGGACAGCCGCCGCGCGTTTTCCCGAAAGCCGCTGCCCGTCACGTAATCCGGCACAAGGGACCGGCAAACCAGGCGATCCTGCGGTTGCTCTGGTCCACCCGCGACGATGCCGATCCGCAGGAAGTGGCCAGGCTTGAACTTCTCCAGGCAGTCATGAATATCCGGTTGACCGAGCAACTTCGCGAGAAGCTGGGCAAGGCCTATTCGCCGGGGGCGGCCAGCTTCATGTCGCATGTCTGGAAGGGCTACGGGTACTTTCAGGTCAATGCGTCGATCGATGCCGTCGATATCGCAGGGACCCGCGATGCCATCGAGGCGGTCGTTGCCGACTTGCGTGCAAAGCCCGTCGATGCCGACACGCTCAAGCGGGCCCGCGAACCCGTACTTCAGCGGCTTGCCAATGCTCTCAAGAGCAACGGCGGCTGGATGAGTCTTGTCGCACGGTCGCAGTCAGACTCCGACCGCGTCACCCGGTTCGAGACGGCGCGCGGCCGTCTGCAATCCGTAACCGCAGTCGATCTGCAACAAGCGGCGGAACGCTATCTTCGTGCAGATGATTGCACGGAGGTTTTATCGATCGGCGAGAACGTGGTCGGAGCACAAATCGGGTTCGTCTCCGGCGGCCTCAACGTCCGACAACTTTGAGGTGGTCGCACCGGATCGGGAAATGTCTGTTTCTTTGGCGGGCCTTGGCATTGGCCAGGCGCGCCGCGGTATTTATCAGCCAATCGGCACTACGGGCGCATTCAGGCGTTCTGAAGCCTATGGCTGGTTTCGACGTTTCTTTCGATCTCTCCTCAGTTGCGATCGTGACGGGTGGCGAATCCGGCATCGGGCGCGCGACTGCAATAAAACTCGGTAAGGCTGGGGTCCCGGTCGTGCTGACCTGTTTCTCGGATTCGGGAGCGGCCGACGCGGTTGTGTCAACGATTGTCGATAGCGGAGGCAAGGCGGCTGCGGTGAAGGCGGACGTGAGCGACGAGCAGGCCGTTGACGCTCTGTTCCAGTTCGCCGAACACCGTTTTGGACCGGTTGATCTCCTTGTCAATTCGGCCGGTCTGAACATGTCGGGCGTCATGCTGCGCGACATGGCACTGGCTCAATTCGACCGCCTGATCCGCGTGGATCTCTATGGCCCGTTTCTCTGTTGTCGCCGGATGGTTCGCGCGCTGGACGCTGCAGGCCGCGGAGGCCGGATAGTCAACGTGTCTTCCATCCACGAACGCGCGCCGCGCCCTGGCGCGGCCGACTACGATGCCGCCAAAGGCGGTCTCGCGCAGCTCACCGCCACTCTCGCCCTCGAACTCGCGCCCCAGCGTGTCGCGGTCAACGGCATCGCGCCGGGCATGATCCTCACGCCGATGAACCAGAACGCACTCGACGATCCCGACGAACTGCGGCGCAAGGAAGCCGCGATACCATGGGGCCGTGCCGGCATGCCGGACGAGGTGGCCGATCTCATCCTGTTCCTGTTGTCCCCCACTGCGGATTACATAACCGGAACGACGGTGACGATCGACGGAGCGTTGTCGCTTACCGTTGCCCAGGGAGCCTGACCTCATGGTCGCCTATGTCGTTGAGGACCTGCAGGAGGTGACGCTCGATGTTACCGGGCCGGGAGGACGGCTTGCCCATTACGACCTGATGAGTCCGTTCGTCTGGACCGAGGACGATACCTATCGCATGCTCCTTCGCGTGCTGCCTGATCCGTTGGGATCGAACGATCCTACCGGCGTCATTTGGGGCGGCGAATCGCGCGACGGGCGATCTTTCCGGATGCACGACACACCGGCAATCACGCCCGTTCCCGGCCGCGACGATGCCGGCGGGTGCGAGGATCCGACGGTCGTGCGCGGCGAGGACGGCGCCTATCTCGTTTTCTACACCGGCGTCGATGTCGCACGCGACCAGGGGGCGTTGCTGGTGGCCAAGGGACCGGAGCTCACGGACCTCCACCAGCAGCGGGTCATACTCAAAGCCCCGGAGGGCGAAGGAAACATCAAGGAGGCGACGCTCGCGCAGGGGGCGGATGGCCGTTTCAGGCTGTTTTATGAATATGCGAAGGACAATGCCTCGCGGATCGGCTTGGCGGTGGGACCGACTGTCGAGGGGCCGTGGACCGTCGTCGATGACCCCTTTTCCATTCGCGAAGACAGCTGGGACAACTGGCACCTGTCCACCGGACCGATCGTCCAGCAGGACGGGCGCGACCCGGTCATGTTCTACAACGGCGCAACGATAGACGCCCGGTGGCGGATCGGCTGGGTCAGCTTCGCCCCTGATTTCAGCAGGGTGACAGGTCGCGGACTCGAACCGATCATTCTGCCTCCCCCGGCGAAGAGCCGAGATGCAACGGACATCGCCTTCGCAGCCTCTTGCGTGATCGTCGGGGAAGCTATCTGGCTTTATTACTCGCTGGAGGACAAGATGCTGCGGCGGGCGCTCGTGCGTAGCTATTTCTAGGGCCAGGACCTGTTAAACCTCCACACCCGCATCGTCCCGCTGCCGGACAGGGAGCGCGGCGCGGTAGTCGCGTTCCTTGCCAGCCTGACCGATCATGCATTCCTGACCCATCCGGCGTTCCAGCAACCACAGATCGCCTGCGGCAAGGCGCTGTAGATTTTGCGCCTCTTCTCATACTCGAAGCAGGTAAGTTCGGGAGAACCGTCCGGCGGGAACGCGGTCGACAGCGTAACGCCAGCCGTTGCAGGGCGCTTCCGCTCTTAAAGACTGCGACCCATTGGTATGTCGTCTTCGATCGCGCCGTTCGGGAGCTTTACCCGCCCGACCAACCGCCCCTCCCGCATGAATCCGAGGCGTTCATAAAGGCGCAGAGCACCGGCGTTGCCGGACCGCGCCGTCAATTCAACCCGTGTTATTGCCGGAGAGATCGACGCCGCTGCGTTGAAGAATGCAGCAAACAAGGCCGAACCAACGCCTTTTCCCTGCACGTTCGGGTGAACCGCGATGGTAAGGTCGCCCAGCACATGATCGAACTGGCGAGGCCCGAGGCGCGCCGCATGAATTTCGCCAACGAGATTGTCATCCATGAACGCACCAAGAGACACTCCGGTCCGACATGCGCGTTCCATGAATGTTTCCACGTAGCCCATGGTGATCTCGTCGCGGGTTCGGGCCAGCCCCGACCCTTCTATCGATGCAGCCTCTCGATAAAGAGCGAAGACGACCGGCGCGTCTGCTGGTGTGAGTAGCCTGATGCCGTGGGTGACCATGACTCGATTTAGCCCAGAGCCACCACGTTCGGCAACATTCCGCGAGGTGTTCCCGACGATCGATCACATTCGGGACGGAAGCGATCCGTGGCCCGGAAGCGTCTGGTCTTAAAGCTCGCGGTCCAGGCTCACGGCGGCGCAGGTTGGGACTGCGCCGCCGGTCATCGCATTTGGCCCGAAAGCTCCGGTCAATAGGCTGCCGACAATGTCAGGAACCACTGGCGCGGTGCGATGGGATAAGCCGAATAGCTGTTCGTGGCCGATCCGATCGAAAGCGTCGAGACACCCTTCTTGTCGGTCAAGTTGGTCACGTTGAGCGCAAGTTCCACCTTTTGGAGCGGCAACACACCCTCCGGCACCCGACCGGCAACGCGCAGGGAGGTCAGGAAGTAGGAGGATACGCTGGCATCGTTGGTGAATGTTGCAAACCGGCGGCCGACGTAATCGCCGATCGCTTGTACTTCGATCGGACCCACGTTCAGCGTCGCCACCGTCTTGTTCATCCACTTGGGCGTACCGGGCAACTGCTTGCCGCAGGTCGGTACGATGCCGCCGGTGACAACGTAGCCGCCAATGCAGGTATCCGTGGCCGCGCCGATGCCCAGTGCCGTGGACGTGTAGTCGTTCTGGTATTTGGAGAGATTGTAGGAGACGGCGTTATAGAGCGAGAATATCCGCCCAACCTTGAAGGTGATCGCGGCATCGACGCCATTCGTCTTGACGTCGCCGACATTTACCAGGGTCGACGTACCGCCGGTGATCCCGCTTCCCGCAATGCCGCCCGGATTGGTCGGGATCGCAAGCAGTCGGTTGCTGAAATCGACGTGGTAGTAGTTGATCTGGGCCTGGATCGCCAGGCCATTGCCAAACGTGCGGTTCGTGCGCAGGCCCGCCTCGTACGTCCAGCTCGTCTCGGGCTTGCCCTTATCGGCGAAGGCGTCGAACGCAGCCTGGCTGCCGGTAAACCAGGGACCGCCGCCGCCCGCGAGATAGGCCTGATATTGCCGCAGGTTTTTCTGGACGTTGAAGTAGACCTGCTCGTGCCCGTTGAAGTCATAGGTGGCACCGAACGCAGGCAGGAACCAGTTCCTGGTGTTGATCTTGCCTTGGGGAAGCGCCGTCGTGCCGCCCAGCGAGCCGACACGCGGCTGTACCGGGAACCACCCATTCGCCCACTGGGCGCTGGTCTTGACGCCGCCCTGGACGAGCAACTGGTCGGTTACCTGCCAGGTGTCCTGGATGTGAAGCTGCAGCTGCTTGATCCGCGCTTCGCCCTGATACTGCGTGAACAGGGGCTCCATCACGTCACGGGGGCGGACGTAGGGGGTGCTCAGCGAAGGATCGGAAACCGGCACGGCATACCAGCGGCGCCATTGCGTGGTGCTGTTGTGTTCGAACCAGCCGCCGAATTCGATCTTGTGATTGCCCAGTTCGACGCGCGCCGCCGATATCACGCCGACGCGATCGATGCGGTATTCGGTGGTGCGGGTCATCATTCCCGAACCGCCGGTAGCCGCCACCAGCGCAGCGCCGGAAGCGGCGGCCTGAGCCGCGGTCAGCGCCGTACAGGCGGACGGGCGAATTCCATTGCCATTGGCGCCGAAGCGGCAATTGGCGGGCAGGGTTGCATAGTTGGGATCGAGATAGGCCTGCGCCGTGGTGATCGACTGGCCGAGCGGTCCGGCGACGACGCCTGCACCGTCGTTATGATGGTAGTAGCCCGTGGTCGACCAGGTGATCTTGTCGCTCAGGCGGGCATCGTAGCGCGCGTAACCGAGATAGTCGGTGCGCTGTGCGTCCGAGTAGTAATTGCGATAGTTGCTGCCTTCCGCTGCCGGCGTGTTGCCCAGCGGTGTCAGGTAGTTCGTGCGGTAGCCGTCAAAGTCCGGATAGAAAAAGGGCTTGGTATAGGGCGTGAAGAGCTGGGCAGGCGTGGCCGTGCCGCCTGCGGAGGGCTTGTAGAAGACAGTCGCATCCTCGTTCGGCTGCGTCATGTCATTGTAGTCGAAATAGAGCGTCAGCTTGCCGGCGTCGCCGTCATGCACGAACTTTGCGTTGGCCTGCCAGCCCTTCTGGATGCCGTTGAAATCCCAGGCGCGCGCTCTCTGTCGTACGCCCGAAATATAGGCCGAGTTTCCGCCGCCGATGTCACCGCTGTCGATGCGCAGATAGGTGCGCGATGTGCTGTAGCTGCCGACGGTCTGGGCCGCGCGGACGCCGAACTCTTTCTGCGGGTCGGAGGAGAAGGTCTCTACCGTACCGCCAAGGTTGCTGTTCGAGGGCGTTGCGAGGTCACCGGCGCCGGTGGCCACGACCACGCGCCCCACGTTTTCCGAAATGACGGCACGCTGGGGAGAAAGGCCGTTGTAGTTGCCGTAACTCTGATCGCCCAGAGGTATGCCGTCCATGGTGTAGCCGAGCTGATTGCTGGCAAACCCGTGGATGAACATCTGCGCGTTTTGTTCGTTGTTCCCCCAGGGATCGGCCGTGATGTAGAGGACGCCGGGCAGGGTCTGGATCGCCTTCAGGGGGGAAACGCCGGGCAGGATTTTCTGGATCTCGACATCGGAGAGCGCCGTGGCCGAGCGGGTCGTCTTGGCGCCGGTGACGATGATCGAGTTGTTGCCGTCGGCGGCATCGGCATCGACGGAAGCGGCTTCGTCCGCAGCCGCCTCGCCGGCCATCGCTTGCGTCGCCGAACACAGAGTAAGCGCGGTGCCAGCGAGCATAGCCCAGCGCGCGGCCTTGGCCGCCGATCGAATTGCCGTCATGCGATTGTTTTCCCTAAACCTTGCCAGCGGTAGCTCACCGCGCGGCACGGTCGGTAGCCAAGCACTGTGGCGGTTTGACTTAACTTTGATTGCAGTTTGATTTCACACGCAAAAGTAGAGCAATATTGCATTGCATGAAAATAAAGCCAGGAGAAGTTGTCAAAATTATTGATTGTTAAAGGTGGTCTACAATTCTATTTTTGAATTATGCGGCTCTATGCGCTTTAATTCATCTTGGGAAGGATTCTGCAGCGTAAAAGTAATCGCCATTTTTACGGACTTAATGGATTGGCAAGCTGCCGGTTCGTCCCGGTGGTCGCAGCTTTCGAATTGCAAGTGCGCCCATGACGATGCGATCCGGAACACCATCGTTGGTCCGATGGGGGAGACCGCATGGCCCGCATAGCGGCGTTGGATCGTCATGGGCCGAACCTGGATGTGTCATCAAACCGCATTTTCGCTTTTCTAAATGGCCCCGATGGGGTTCTCGAATGCATCGAAGTACGCTCCGGGCTCGGCCTTCAGTTGGGCGCGATTGCGGGATCAGGTTGCACGCATGACGCGGCGTGACGATGCCGAGGATTTGCTGCACGATGCATGGGTCAACGTCACCGCCAGTTCGACCCTTGCGCGGAATGCCGACGCGCTGTTGGCGCGTGCCGCGACCAATCGCGGCATCGATGCCCATCGTCGTGAGCGACGGGCCGGGGAAACTCTCGTCTGGGATGCGGATGTGGCTGCCGTTGCGGATGACCATCCCCTGCAGGACGAAGTGCTTATCGCGCGCGAGCGGCTCGACCGCCTGCGCGTAGGCATCGACGCGCTAAGCCCGCGAACGCGGCAGATTTTCTTGATGTATCGGCTGGACGGCCGTAAATATCGCGAGATCGCCGAGGAACTTGGCATCAGTCAAAGCGCCGTTGAAAAGCACATTGCCAAGGCGATGGCGCATCTGGCCGAGTGGATGGAGAAATGGTGACGTGATCTTCCGCAGCAAGCCGGAGAATATGAACCGGCAGGCGGCGGACTGGCTGGCTCGACTGCACGCGGATGACCGGTCCTCCCAGGATGAGGCGGCATTCCATGCGTGGCTGAAGGCCGATCCGTCACACGCCCGCGCATTCGAGAATGCGTCCACGATCTGGGACGCCGTCGGCGGTCTTCGCGACGATCCGCGGCCTGCCGTCTCGCGGCAGCCGGAGCGCGTGTCCCGGCGCGCGGTGATCGCGGGCGGGGCCGGTCTGATTCTGACGTGCGGGCTGGGGCTCGGCTGGCAGCAAGCCCGCGCGGGGGTGTTCGAGACCGGCGTCGGCGAACAGCGCCGCTTCGTGCTGGACGACAACACGCGCATCATGCTCGATACGAACACCCGCGTGCGCTTCACGGCAAGTTCCTCGCGGCGCCTGCTGACGCTGGCATCGGGCCGCGTCGATGTCGAGATCGCCAGGGATCTGCGGCCTTTCGTCATCGAAGCGGGCGGCAGGAGCGTGGTCTCGCGAGCGGGCCGGCTGGACTTGCGACGGGACGACGATGTCGTGCTCATCACCGCGGTCCAGGGCAGCGCGCAGGTGCAGTCGGCCGATGCCCGTGTCGAGCTTGCGGCGGGACACCGCATTGCCATGGAGCCGGGCCGGCGGGACAGGCTCGACCGGCCGGAGATCGACGACCTGCTGGCATGGCAGAGCGGGCGGCTGGCATTCCGCGACGAAACCGTGGCGCAGGCGGTGGTGGAAATGAACCGCTACAGCAGTCGCAAACTGGTTGTCGCAGATCCTCGCGCGGCCGACCTGCGCCTGAGCGGAGTCTACCGCGTCGGCGATCCCGAGGCGTTCGCGCGCTCGCTGGCGATCCTACTGCCCGTCGAGATCGTGGTGGAGCCGGACCTGATCCGCATTGCGGCTGCCCGCTGAATCTGGCCGTTGAATCCGGCTGCTGAATTTTATTTGCGCCCGGGGGTGAGGAAAATCCCGTCCAGAACGACGACGCAGTAAGGGACGCTCACGATGGGCGTCCGGACGGGGTATCGGACATGACTTCTTTCAAACGGCAGCTTTGCCGGTCGGTGGCGCTTGCGCTGGTTCTTTCAGGCACGTCTCTGGCGACCGCTGCACAGGCTCAGTCACGACCGGTCCGCGTTGCCATTGCCGCGCAGCCGATGGATCGGGCGCTGGAGCAGCTGGCGCGCCAGAGCGGGCAGGACATCCTGTTCACGCGCGATGCCGTGGCGCGTCTCAGCGCACCGGCGATTTCCGGCGAGTTCGATGCGGAAACGGCCGTGCTCCGCCTGATCGCGGGCACGTCGCTGACCGTCGTGCGGGATCGCTCGGGCACGCTCATTGTCCGCCCTCTGGCGGCGGCGGCCGCGCAAACGCCCGAAATCGCGAACGGCGAGCCGGCCCGGGCCAGTGAAATCGTCGTGACCGCGCCGTTTTCGGACGGTGTCGAGCGCTCGCTGGGCGTGAAGCGCAACGCGGACTCGATCGCGGATGCGGTCGTCGCCGCCGATATAGGCAAGCTCCCGGCATTCAATGTGGCAGAAGCATTGCAGCGCGTGCCCGGCGTCACCATCGTGCGCGAAGCCGGCGAAGGCCAGTTCATCAGCGTGCGCGGTCTGGGGCCGAACTTCCAGGCAGTGACGTTCGACGGCATGCCGCTCGCCTACAATGAGAACATCCGCAATTCCGGCCAGTCCGGTCGCCAGTTCCGCCTTCAGGTATTGCCCGCCACGCTGATCGACAGCGTCGTCGTCACCAAGTCGCCCACGGCCGATCTGGTCGAGAGCGGCATCGGTTCGACCGTCGACATCCGTCTCATCAAGCCGCTTGACCGCCCATCCTTCGTTGCCGCCAATGCCTATGCGGGCTATGAGGAACGCACCGACACGGTCAATCCGAACGGCACGATCTCTGCCGGCTGGCGCAATGAGGACAAGACTTTCGGCGTGCTGGCGGGCCTGTCCTATTCGCGCCGCAAGGTCCAGTTCGACCGCCTGCGCATGGGTTGGCAGGATGTCGAAGTGGCAGGTCTCGGAACGCTGCGGGGCCCCGGCGATGCGCAGCCCTATCTGGAGACTGAGGATCGCGAACGCATCAGCGCCGTCGTCGGCCTGCAGTGGCGCCCGTCCGCGAATTTCGAGATCGATGTCGACGGCCTGTTCTCGCAGTTCAACAACGAGACGACCGAACGCCGCCTGACGTATTATATCCCGAGCCAGCTTTCGCGGCTCGACCTGTCCACGGCAGTGGTCGAGGATGGCAAGCTTGTCGCGGGCACGATCCGCGGCGCGCGGGTGCGCAACTACAGCGAATACATGGACCAGTCGCACCAGAACCTCCAGCTCAACACCACGATCAAGCTGGACCTCGGCGACTGGCACATCGAACCGCGCGTCAGCTACGCCCGCGCCAGCAGCGACCTCGACACGCCGATTCAGCGCGTGCAGTACCGCACGGCGAACGGCCGGGGCGGCAATCTCACTTTCGATTTCAGCGGCGATGTCCTGAACAAGGGCCGGGTCACCTCGCTCTATACCGATCTCGACCTGACCGATCCCTCGCTCATGCCGTTCGAGAGTTTCGCCGTCCGCCCGATCAATTCGATCGACGAGGACAAGAGCTTCATCCTCAACGTCTCGCGCGAGATGAACGTCGACATCGGCGGTTTCCGCTTTTCGAAACTGCGGTTCGGCGGGCAACTCTCGGATCGGTATCGCGATTACCAGCGTCGCGATCGCAACAACGCGACCCTGCGCGACGGCTTCACGCGCACCGGCGCATTCCTCCAGTATCCGGTGCCGGGCAACGCTTTCGACCAGTCGATCGGGAACCGGCAACCCTGGACCAATGTAGACTGGTCGCTGTTCAACCAGGCTTATACGCTGGGCAGCGAGTATGACGGTGTCAGCCCGAATACATCGGACCTTGAGCCGACGGCTGCCGACCTGCAGAACTCCTACCGCATCGGCGAGAAGATACAGGCCCTCTACGGCCGCATCGATTTCGAATCCGACGTGGGCGACGTGCCGGTCTCCGGCAACTTCGGCCTGCGTTACGTTCGCACGAAAACCGACGTGCGCGGCACCACCATCGCCCCCGTTTCCGACGGGGCTGGAGGCGTATCCACCGACGTCCTGCCCGCGACCACGCGCGCCACTTATGCCGAATTCCTGCCCAGCGCCAATGCGATGTTCAAGTTCTCGGACAACGTGCAACTGCGTCTGGGCGCGGCGCGCACGATGACGCGCCCGTCGCTCTCCGAGCTGCGCAATTCGATCAACACGAACAGCGTCACCGTGACGAGCATCTACAATCAGGGCGCGGCGGCGCTGGATGATCCGACGCTCAACCTGCAGGCATCGGGCGGAAATCCCAACTTGCGTCCCTATACCTCGTGGAACTTCGACGCTTCGTTCGAATGGTACTTCGACAAGTTCGGTGCGTTTACAGTGGCCGCTTTCCACAAGGACATCAGCAACTACATCGCATCCGACTTCGAGACGCGCACGCTGGCGTTCGCCGTCAACGACGGTTCTACGCTGCCGGTCGACATTCTGGTCGCCACCCCGACCAACGTGGGCGATGCGGCGATCTCCGGCGTCGAGTTCGGCTACACCAACAAGCTGCCCTTCGGTCTCGGCGTCACCGCGACGGCGACGTTCGCAACCTCCAAGCTGGAGCTCAACACCACCGGCGTCGGCATCCAGTCGGCGGGCATTCAGGGCGTTTCCGACGTCAGCTACTCGATCACGCCTTTCTTCGAGGCGGGGCCGTTCGAAATCAACGTCAGCTACACCTACCGCAGCAACTACATGACCGACTCCGGCGCCAACGTGACCTCGCTGCCCAGCCCCCAGGACGTCGTGGCCTATTATCAGAAAGGCTTCGGCATCGTCGATCTCGGTGCCAGCTACAAGCTCAGGCCGAATATCGAGATGTTCATGCAGGCCGTGAACGTCCTCGATGAGCGGCAGGTCTCGTTCGCGGGCAGCAAAAGCGAAGTCAGCGAGATCCACACGTTCGGGCGAACCGTGAACTTCGGCGTCCGCGCCAAGTTCTGATCCCTTCACGCAATTGCCATGCGGGCACCTCGCCGAAGGTCGGTGCGGTGCCTGCATGGCCATGGAAGGCCCATGCAACCGATGATGCGTTCAGGACGGCTTCTCGCCTCGGCGATCGCCCTTGTACAGGCCTTGCCAGCGTATGCTGAAGAGGCCGACCGACGGCGCTGGCTGGCGGGCGATCACCATGTACACAGTATCTACAGCGCCCGCTACGAAGCGGATCCCGAACATCCCGAGCGCCTGCCGGATCCCGTTATCGGCGGCGATTCGTCACACACGATCCGGCAGAACGCGGAGATGGCGCGCCGTTTCGCGCTGGACTGGATGGTGGCCACGGACCACGGAGGCCCCGGGCATTCCGCGCTCAACCACGACCGTGCCTGGCCGGACGTCGTGGCGGCACGCCAGGCAGTGCCGGACATCGTCCTGTTCTACGGCATGGAATTCGACGTTCCCGGCGGCGAGCATGCCAGTCTCATCCTGCCGACCGATCAGGCCGAGCGCGCCACGTTGCGCGATATCGAATCCCGCTTCGGCAAGCGCGAGGCGTTTCCTGCCGATCCTTCACGCAATACCAAGGCGAGGATGATCGCGGCGCTGCGATACATGGCCGGACTGCCGGTTCCGCCGGTTCTCATCGCCAACCATCCCTCGCGAACGGCGACCGGCTATGGCGAATGGGGCCTGCATACGCCTGCCGAGTATCAGGCGTGGCAGAAGGCTGCTCCGGGTGTCGTGGCCGGCATGGAAGGCGCGCCGGGGCATCAGGCCGCCAGGCCGGAGGCGGGCGCGGACAAGGCGCACGGCTCCCGCGGCCTCTATGGCGGCTTCCCGACCATGGGCGGTTTCGACCAGATGGTCGCCCGTCTGGGCGGCGCCTGGGACGCGCTTCTGGGCAAGGGGTTGCACTGGACGATTACGGCCAACTCGGATTCTCACGGCCACTGGCGCGAGGGGGGCGCGGACTTCTGGCCGGGGGAGTATTCCAAGACCTGGGTCTTTGCGGAAGCGAATGCCTCCGATATTCTCGACGGCTTGCGCAAGGGGCGCGTGTTCGTGACCACCGGCGATCTGGTGGAACGACTGGACGTGACCGCGGCTGTCGTCGGACCGGCCACGTCACGGGCGGCAGCCATGGGTGAAACGCTGGCGGTGCGCCGCGGTGATGAACTCGATATCACCATTCGCTTCCGTCCGGCGCGCACCGCGAATGCTGGCGGGCAAGTCCCGAAGGTCGATCATATCGATCTGATCGCGGGCGGCGCGTCGGGCGTTGATGCCGATGGTAACGGCAGTACCCGGATCGTCAGGCGCTTCAAGTCGCGCGATTTTCGGACCGATGGGGAAGATGTGCTTGTATCTCACCGGATCAAGGTTCCGAAGGGAACGACCTATCTGCGTGTCCGAGGCACGAATACGGAGCAGGGTGAACCCGAACCCGATATCGCCGGAGAGGATCCCTGGCGCGACTTGTGGTTCTATTCCAATCCGGTCTACCTCTCGGATACCTGGTGACGGGGCGGCGTTTCGACTAGGCTCGCCTGGTCGCCGATCTGTATCCGGTATGGCGCCAGATGTCGGCTTCGCTGCCGGGAGCAGGCATCGACCCGGCGGCCCGCCCGAGCAACAGGCACTGATCGGTGCGGCCGCGCGCCCCATTCCCGGCCATCAGCCACCCTTCCGGGTGTCCTGGAAGCAGCCGTTTCGCCTTACTGCTGCGACATTTGCCTTGCGGTTTCCATGGACTGCCGGATGAGCGGCATGCGGCGACGTTCGGAGCGAACGGCGAGGTAGCCCTTCACCGCGATCACCGACGAGTTCGTTTCCAGCGGCAGCACCCGAATGCGGCTGTCGGGTGGACATTCCTTTGCAAACATCAGGCTCATGCCCAGCCCCTGTGCCACCGCCTCGCGGATCATCTCACGCGTGTGCAGTTCCATGGTTCGGCCCGGGGTGAGTCCTTCCTCGGTGAGCAGGCGGTTCATGGCCGCCAGGGTCCGCGACGTTCCCTCGCGCACCAGCACGACTTCCTCGGCAATGCGCGCCAGGGGAAGGGTCTTGCGGCCATCGTCGGGCCAGGAGGCAGGCACGATCGCCACAAGCCGGTCGGTGTAGAGGGGGGTATAGGTGTAATCGCTCTCGATCGGCGGTTCGCAGATGATGCCGATGTCGATCTGCGCCTTCAGCAGCAATTCGTTGGTCTGCATGGCATTGGCGATCGTCACCCGGAAGTGCGCATTGGGCACCGATGCCTTGAAAGCGGCCATGAACTCGGCCGCATAGGGCGGTGAATCCGTGCCGAGGCGGAGCAGCGCGCCGCTGTCGATGTCATCCTCGCCCAGCAGCGCGCCGATCTCGTCGGCGATGCCGAACAGGCGCTCCGCCTTTTCGTAGAGCGCACGCCCGGCCGAGGTGAGGGTCAGCGGCGGGCGCATACCTTCGATCAGCTTGACCTTGTAGCGGTCTTCCAATGCCTTGAGCTGCTTCGACAAAGTGGGCTGCGAGATGTTGAGACGCCGCGCCGCCTTGCTCACGCTGCGCTCGGACGCGACGGCGTAGAAGGACCGCAAGTGGAGGAAATTGACGCTCACTGGACCTCGTTTCGGACTGGCGGGCGGCGCCGTCTATGGTCGCCATTCCCATGATGCATTGGCCTTGAACGAGCGCTCGGCCCAAACCGCCTGTGACGCAGAATTGTTACAGGACGGTCACAGTCAAGATGCCTCGCCTCAATGGAGAATTCGACGTCGCGGTTGTCGGTCGCGGCATTGTGGGGCTGGCCCACGCACTGGCGGCAGCGCGCAGCGGCCTGAAAGTGGTGGTCGTCGACCGCCATGCGCGGGCGACGGGTGCCAGTATCCGCAACTTCGGCTTCGTCACCGTGACCGGGCAGGAACGCCGCGACATGTGGCCGCTGGCGCGCCGTGCGCGGGACATATGGGCGCAAGTCGCGCCGCGTGCCGGGATCGCGGTGTTGCAGGACGGCTTCGTCCTGCCCGTGCGCCGCGCGGCTGCGGCGGCCGTGCTCGAAGCTTTCATGCAGACCGAGATGGGCGAGCAGTGTCGCCTCGTCTCCGATGCCGAACTGCGGCGGCTGGATCCGCACACGCCCTTCATGCCCTGCGAAGCGGCGCTGGTCAGCCCGCACGAATTGCGCGTGGAACCGCGCGAGGCGATCCCGCTGCTGGCCGACTGGCTGGCGCGCGACATGGGCGTGACGTTCGCCGAGCCGGCCAGCGTGATCGCGTGCGAGCCGGGACGCATCGTGACGGGCGCGGGGGACTATCGCGCCGATAGCATATTCGTTTGCCCCGGCGATGACCTCAACGCGCTGTTCCCTGACGTCATCGCCGAGCAGGACGTGACGCGCTGCAAGTTGCAGATGATGCGCCTGGCCGCGCCCGGATGGCGGCTCGCGCGGCCGGTGATGAGCGACCTCGGCCTCGCCCGCTACGAAGGGTATTCCGCACTGCCCGAAGCAGCCGCGCTGATCGCCCAGTTGCGCGCGGAGCAAGGCGCGCAGCTCGATGCCGGCGTTCATCTGATCGCGGTGCAGTCCGCCGACGGGTCGCTGGTGGTCGGCGACACCCATGAATATGGCGATGCACCCGACCCCTTCCATAGTGAGGCGATCGACCGCCTCGTGCTCGATGAGTTCGAGGCGGTGCTCGGTCCTGCACCGCAGCCGATCGAACGATGGGTCGGCGTCTATGCCTCGTCGCCCAAGCAGAACTGGTTCACCCGTGAGGTCGCTTCCGGCGTCCATGTCACAGTCGTGACGTGTGGTGCGGGCATGTCCACCGCCTTCGCGATTGGCGAACGCGTGGTCGGTGCAGCGATCGATGCCCCCATGAAGGAGATCGCATGATGACTGTTGCCCACCCCACGTCCGTTACCGCCGTCCTGTTCGACTGGGCGGGCACGATGATCGACTTCGGTTCACGCGCGCCGGTGATGGCGATGGAGCGCGTGTTCGGTCAGGCCGGTGTGCTGGTCGAGGAGGCGGCGATCCGTCGCTACATGGGCAAGGCCAAGCGCGAACATGTCGTGGCCATGCTGTCCGAGCCCGAGATCGCCGCCCGCTGGCGCGAGGCCAAGGGGGCGGACTGGACCGAGGCGGATGTCGATGCGTTGATGGTGCTGCTCGAACCGGCGATGCAGGAATGTGCCGGCATCTGCCGCGACCTGATCCCCGGCGCGGTCGAGACGTTCGCTATGCTGCGCGCGCGCGGCATCCGGGTCGGCTCGACCACGGGCTACACCCGCACGATGATGGCCGAGATCATCCCGGCGGCTGCGGAGCAGGGATATGACCCCGAAGTCATCGTCTGCGCCGGTGAAACCGCGCAGGGCCGTCCCGCGCCGCTGATGCTGTGGAAGGCACTGGTCGAAATGGGCATGTGGCCCGCCGGTGCCTGCATGGCGGTGGACGATGCCCCCGTGGGCGTTGAAGCCGGGCGTCACGCCGGGATGTGGACCGTGGGCCTTGGCGGTTCGGGCAATGGTGTCGGTCTTGACCACGCGACGTTCACCGCGCTGTCGAAAGGTGAACGTGAGAAACGCATGGCGCCGGTCGTGGCCGAGTTCACCGCTGCCGGGGCCGATTTCGTGATCGAGAGCGTTGCCGACCTGGACCTCGCGGTGGCTGCGGTTGAGCAGGCGATGGTCCGGGGTGAGCGCCCTGGTGCCTCGCAAACGCGCTTCCTGGCGGGCGTGGCGGCGTGACGACGCTGGCAGTGGGCCAAGCCATGCCGGTTCCGCCTTCCACGCGGCCATCGTTGCGGGACTGGCTTGCGCAGGGCCATCCCTGGGCGCTGACGCTTTATGCCGGGCTGGCCAGCTTCGCTGCCTATTTCTCGATGTATGCCTTCCGCAAGCCCTTTACCGCGGCCACTTATGCCGACGTGCCCGGCTGGGAAGGGGTGATCGACTTCAAGGTCGCGCTGGTGATCGCGCAAGTGGCCGGATATGCCGTGTCCAAGTGCATCGGCGTCAAGGTGGTCTCCGAGATGGCGGCGACCCGCAGGGGGCTGGCCATCGTCGGGCTGATCTCGGGCGCATGGGCGGCGCTGGTGCTCTTCGCGGTCGTGCCGGTGCAGTGGAAGGTCGCCGCGCTGTTCCTCAACGGCTTGCCGCTGGGGATGATCTGGGGCCTCGTCTTCGGCTATGTCGAGGGGCGGCGTACCAGCGAGGTGATCGCCGCCGTGCTGTGCGCCACCTTCATCGTGTCTTCCGGCGTGGTGAAGTCGGTGGGCCTGTGGCTGATGATCGACTTCCATGTGGCCGAGTTCTGGATGCCCGCGGCAACCGGCGTGCTGTTCTTCCCGGTGCTGATCGTGGCGGTGATCGGGCTGGCGCAGTTGCCGCCGCCGACCCCGGAGGAACAGGCCGAGCGTATGGCCCGTCCCCCGATCATGGCCGATGCCCGCCGTGCCTTCCTGCGCGAGTTCGGCCCCGGCGTCACCTTGCTGGTGCTGGCCTATGTCCTGTTCACCGCCCTGCGCGACTTGCGCGACAACTTCGCGGCGGAGATCTGGACCGAACTGGGCTATGCCGGGGTGTCGGAGGTTTTCACTGCCAGCGAAGTGCCGGTGGCGATCGTCACTCTGGTGACGCTCGCCAGCCTGGTGCTGGTGCGCGACAACCGCCGCGCGCTGATGATCATTCACGCGATCGTCATGGTCGGCGCCCTGCTGATCGGCCTGTCGACGGTGGCATTCCAGATGGGCATGCTGTCCGCGCTGGCCTGGATGATCCTTTCGGGGCTTGGCCTCTATCTCGCCTATGCGCCTTTCAACGCCATGCTGTTCGATCGGCTGGTCGCAGCGACGCGACGGGCGGGCACGGCGGGGTTCCTGATCTATGTCGCGGATGCGTCCGGCTATGGCGGCAGTGTCGCTCTTACGCTGCTGCGCAGCATGCCGGGCGTGTCGCTGGACTGGCTGCACTTCTTCATAGGACTGGCTTACGCGACGGCAGCGGTATGTCTTGTGATGATGGTGGCATCGATACTGTATTTCAAGGGAAAGCTATCCTGACGATATTTATTGTCGCATCCAACATCATCCTGATCGCGCCCTGCTCGACACTGTCGGGCAGGGTTTTGTTGTATGGGTAATTCTTGGCGTCGGCGTCTATTGCTGCGATGCACCCAATGAATTGGCCGCTGTCGCCCGGGTCATGTCAGTGCCGTCTTCGGAAAGAGCGGCGGGCGAGCTTGCCTTTGGCCGCATCACGGGGAAGCATAATGGCCAGGTTCGTTCTCATGTCTTCGCTCAGCCTCGGTGCGCTTGTCGTCGCCACCGGGGCACAGGCCCAGCAGGTCACGCCGGACGATGTCGGGCCTTCGAACGAGATCGTCGTCACCGGCACCATTGTCGCCAGCGAGATGAAGTCGATCGCCCAGCAGCGCAATGCCGACAATATCGTCAACGTGCTGTCGGTGGACGGCATCGGCCGCCTGCCTGACCGCAATGCGGCAGAGGCCGTGCAGCGCCTGCCCGGCCTCGCCATCGAGCGCGATCAGGGCGAAGGCCGCTTCGTGGCCGTGCGCGGCCTGCCGGCGCAGTGGAACTCCACCCTCATCAATGGCAACCGCCTGCCCACCGCCGAGGAAGAGACGACGAGCCGCGCCACCGCGTTCGATTTCTTTCCTTCCGAACTCATCGACCAAGTCGTGGTCGCCAAGGCCGTGACGCCAGACATGGAGGGCGATGCCATCGGCGGATCGGTGAACTTCATCACCAGGACCGCACCCGACGCGCGCACGCTGCAACTGACCGCAGGCGCCAACTATGGAGAGAAGTCCGGCAAGGCGGGCTTCCTGGCCAGTGGCCTCTACGGCGACCGTATCGGCAGGTTCGGCTTCCTCGTGTCCGGCACTTACTACAAGCGCAACTGGGCGACCGACAACTACGAGCCGCGCCGTGGCGGCGACGGCATCGGTATCACCCGCCTCGAACTGCGTGACTATACCGGCGTGCGTGAGACGACCGGCATCAACGCCGCCATGGAATATGCCTTCGACGATGGCGGCAAGATCTACGCGCGCGGCATCTACGGCTCGCTCAAGGACAACGAGACGCATTACAAGCACCGCCTGAACTTCGCTTCCAACCGGGTGGAGGTGCAGAACATCTTCAACACGCTCATCACCGAACTCTCGGGCGGCGAGCTTGGCGGCATTCACATGCTGGGCGGCAACGGCGCGAAGCTCGACTGGAAGGTTTCGCACTACGAGAACCTGTTCCGCTATGGCGATACCCCTGACGGGCGCGACAACAGCTACTTCGTGGTCCGCTTCGATCAGCGTAACGTCGGCTATCAGGGGCTGGAGAACCGCGGGGCGGGCAACCTTGCCTACAACCAGATCGATGGCGGCACCGACCCGGCCGACGCGATCTCCAACCACCTGCCTTCCGGCTTTGCGATGGACCCGTCGCTCACCCGCCTTGCCAACGTCGAACTCTACAGGATTCGCGTGAAGGAGACCGACCGGATCGTGCTGGAAGGCAACCTGACCGCGCCGGTCGGCGATACGCTGACGGTGAAGCTGGGCGGGAAGTACCGAGACAAGCTGCGCGACGCGACCTTCGAGGACCTGTTCTACACGTGGAACCCGGCGGCAGGCCCGGTGCCGACGCTCGCAGACTTCCCGCTGATGAACCAGCCGGGGCGTAGCGGTTTCCTCGATGAGCTGCCGATCGGCCAGCAGTACGCCGCGCAGTTCTCTCAGGTCGTGAGCGAGAAGGACCTCGTCGACTGGTATCTCGCCAATCGCGGCAATCTGGTCCTCGACAAGGCCGGTTCGGCGACAATGGAGAATGGCGGCGCGCTGGGGCGAACCTTCCGGCTCTACGAGAAGCAGGCAGCGGGCTATGCCATGGGGACCTGGAAGCCGAGCGACCGGTTCACCGTGCTGGGCGGCCTGCGTCTGGAGTACACGAAGACCACGGTCGACGGAAATGTGCTCGTCAACGGCGCGCTGGAGAACACGCGCAATTCCAATGACTATCTCGCGGTCCTGCCCTCGTTGCACATGACCTACCACATGGATGGGGACACGAACCTGCGCGCCGCCGTCACCCGCACGTTTGCCCGCCCGGACTTCGGCGACCTTGCGCCGGGCGGCGCCTTCAGCGAGGCCGACCTCGAATTCTCGGGCGGCAACCCCGGCCTCAAGCCCACTTATGCGTGGAACGGCGACCTTCTGTTCGAGCACTATTTCGGCGATGACGGGGTGATCTCGGCGGGCGCGTTCTACAAACGCATCTCCAACCCGATCTACGACAGCCGCCGCGTCGGGACATATCGCGGGATCGACGGGGTTGCGTTCCTCACCCCCGCGAACGGGGCTGCGGGCGACCTTTACGGCTTCGAGTTCAACGTGCAGCGCCGGTTGAGCTTCCTGCCGGGCCTGCTCTCGAACCTGGGCGTCAATGCCAACTACACGCTGATCCGCTCGAATTTCACCCTGCCCGACGGGCGCAAGGTGCGCGTCCCGCGTCAGGCGAACGACCTGGCCAACGCGGCTGTCTACTACGACGATGGCCGCTTCTCGACCCGCCTCGCGATGAACTACAAGGGTGCCTACATCAAGGAATACGGCGCGGATGCGGCAAGAGACAGTTACTACGGCGCCTATACCAGTCTCGATCTGACGGTGAACTGGAACGCAACCGACCGCGTGACCTTGTTCGGCGAGGCCAGCAATCTTACCAACCAGAAACTGCACTACTATCTGGGCAACAAGGAGCGCCCGCTTCAGGTCGAGTATTACGGTCCCCGGTTCATGGTGGGCGTGAAAGCATCGATCTTTTGATGTGATCGCAAGGGCCTGGTGGGCCATTCGCTTCATGGAATGGCCCACCAGACTGGATGGATAAGCAGGCAGGGTCGAGCACGCCCGTTCGATCGTTAAAGGAAGGCCTTGCCTTTGTGTCGCCGGTCACGGCCGTCGACGACCAATTCTCCAAACATATCACGTCGTCTTTGGCGGTCTTTTCCCGGCAGGACCTTGAGGTTGGCCCCCTCGGCAGGCCCAGGACAGGATTGTTCCTTCGCCTTCAGCTTGTAAAAGCGCGCCGTGTTCAACCCGTGCTTACGGCAAACCTGCCAGGGCCAGACGTTCAGCCTCATGCGTATGCTTCGCCCTTGCGGGCCGACTCTACATCGCAATGAGGGCCGGGAGGCATCCCGCGCACTGTCAGCTTGGATTGCTACGGCGCTATCCCATGCCAGATGTCGGTCACATGATAGCGTGGGGCCAAATCGCTGCTGGTCCAGTCTGCCGCCAAGCTTTAGCCGATCCCCCCATTCGAGCGTATACGAATGGTTGGTTTCGCCTGCCTCCCGAAAGCAGCCATAAGCGGCTCACCAACCAGCCATAACGACGAGCTGCTGCCAGCCTTCAACCTCTTTTCGAAATAATCGAAATTAAAGATCAATTTTATATGGCTTTCTGGAAATCGGACTTCTGTCCAGAAGTCTCTCACCGGGCCGAAAGGCCAGCAACAGGAGGATACTGACAATGACGCTCACCGCTACCGCAACCCCCGGCAAGTCGCTGATCTCGCCTGACAATCACGCACTTGTCCTGATCGACTTCCAGTCGCAGATGGCGTTTGCCACCAAGTCGATCTCCGCCGAGCTGCTGCGCAACAATGCCGCCCTGATCTCGCGCGGCGCCAAGTCCTTCAACGTCCCCACCATCCTCACGACGGTTGCCGAGAAGAGCTTCTCCGGCCCGATGTTCGAAGAGATCACCGATGCGTTTCCGGGACAGGAACTGCTCGATCGCACCAGCATGAACACCTGGGAAGACGAAGCGGTCATCTGCGAGATCAACCGCATCGCCAAGCCCCGCATCGTCTTCGCCGGTCTCTGGACTTCGGTCTGCATCGTCGGCCCGGTCGCCTCGGCCATCGACCAGGGCTTCGAAGCCTACGTCATCACCGATGCCTGCGGCGACATCTCGACCGAAGCGCATGAACGTGCCGTGGAGCGCATGATCCAGCTCGGCGCGGTGCCGATGACCTCGCTCCAGTACCTGCTCGAACTGCAGCGCGACTGGGCCCGTACCGAGACTTACGACAGCACCACCGGAATCGCGAAGAAGTGGGGCGGCGCCTACGGCATCGGCATCAATTACGCCAAGACCATGTTCGGCGCCTCTGAAGGCGGTCACTGATCTGAAGTTCGGGACCGGCGGCTACCTTCCATCCGGCCCTCACCGCAGGCTTCCGGTCCCCTTCTTCAAACCCTGACGCCCTTTCCCCAGCCCCCGGAAGATACGGAATTGCTTCCGGGACGGGGGACGAGGACAACGGAATTCCGAGGAGACCTCCGCCATGAAAGCCTACCTTTTCTCGATTGCCGCCGGGTTGCTGGTGGGTGTGGTCTACAGTCTCCTCGGCGTTCGTTCGCCGGCGCCGCCGATGATTGCCCTGAT
>Ga0209050_1001004_pt1 | contig 35388 bp, 27 predicted proteins | sample Araplavi_mTSA_r2_FD_184276 | JGI IMG/M metagenome (GOLD analysis project Ga0209050, IMG submission 184276) | Arabidopsis root microbial communities from North Carolina, USA - plate scrape MF_Cvi_mTSA_r2 (SPAdes) (version 2) | ecosystem: Host-associated > Plants > Roots > Endosphere | place: USA... | reverse complement strand
CCGGTATGACCAATATTTTTCATGGGTCAGGTTGTCTACTTTGATGCCCAGCCTGTACCGCGGCTGATCATAAAATACGGAAGCATCGAGCACGGTATAGGAAGGTATGGTGAAGGCGAAGGTCTCGGTATTGCTTTGGTAAGATTCGCTTCCATAAATCCCCCCGAAGCCAACGCCCAGCCCCTGCGCGCTGCCATTCACGACGCGATAGCTCACCCAAAGGTTGGCCATGCGGGGAGGACCCGCGGTAGTGGGGCGAAGTCCTTCAACCGACGGATTGCTGCGCGTGTAGCGGCTGTCGTTGTAAACGTAGCCGGCGACGATATTCAATCCGTGAACGGGACTGGCAATGACTTCGGCCTCGAAGCCGCGACTTACCTGTGTTCCATCTTGTATCGAAAAGTTGGGATGATCCGGATCGTCTCGCGTTACGTTGGTGACGGAGATAGTATAGTAGCTGAGCGTGGCAGCGACAATCGTCCAGTCCAACTTCACACCGCCTTCAAGTTGATTGGCCCAATTCGGCTTGAACGTATTTCCGGAGAAGTCAGCGCCGCTCACATTGCTAAAGCCATTCATATAGTTGCCAAATACCGATACCTTGTCTTTGACCAACTGGTACACGGCGCCAAACTTTGGCGATAGTGCGGTTTGATTGTAGTTGCCGGCCGTGGAGTCTTGACTGGGATAGTAGGCTCCTTTATTCATGTAGCGATCGATTCGCAAGCTGGCCATGGCGAGCAGCCTGTCGGTGATGTTCAGCACGTCAGAAACGTAGGCGCTGTACGTGTTTTCGTTCACGCTCACAAAGTTGGTGAATTTCGCCGCGGCAAACAGAGGCTTCACTTTGTCAATGGTGAAGTTGTTGTATGCAGCCCCCGGCTTTTTGAAATTTAAGGGTGCCATATTCACGGAAGCATCGTTGCGGGTGGAGCGCAGGCTGTAGTAATCGACACCGGCGACAATCCGGTTTCGCATGCCTGCGATTTTAAAATCGCCGATAAAATTTTGCTGGATGTCGGTTCCATAGTAGGGATACTCCTGGCTCGTCACGGTTTGTCTCAGTGTGCTATCGGTCAATATGGTCAGGCCCACCACATAGCCGTCGGACGACGAGCGTGTGCGTGACAGTAAGGTTTGGGATGTCCAGCTGTCGGAAATTTTGTATTTGGCCTGGCCGTAGATATTATACTGCTGGGTGGTGTAGTTAATGGTGTTGTTGGCAAATGATAATTTGTAGGGAATACCCAAGTCGACCACGTTGCGGGCGGTTCCCTTGGTGTATGGCGCCACGCGCATAGGGGAGGTGGCTTTGTAATAGCTGACCTCGGCATCGAGCATCAACGTCAGTCGTTCGCTGGCCTTATACGAAAAACTGGGCGCGATCATAACGTTCCGGCTAAAGCCGGCATCCTGAAAACTGCGTTCGCTGTGAAGCGACGTGTTGATCCGCAGCAAGGCCGTCTTGTCTTCGCTCAGCGGAGTATTCACATCAAAGGTCAAACGGTTAAGATCCCAGCTGGCAGCCGAATACGACACTTCGCCTTTAAAGGTATCGAATGGCTTTTTGGTCACGCGATTAAAGAGTCCACCGAAGGAGGACAACGTGCTCCCGAACAGCGTAGCCGAAGGACCCTTGATGACTTCGATGCGCTCCAGGTTGGCAGGATCGACAGTAGCATACGTAAAGCTTCCCACCCCGTTGCGCACCAATTGCGGCGTAGAAAACCCTCTCGAAATATTGCTCGACCTTCCCTGATTTCTGACTTCGGAGATGCCCGCTCCCGGAACATTTTTGAATGCACTGTTATAGTCCGTCACCACTTGTTCTTTCATCAGCTCTTTGCTCACCACCGTGTAGACCTGTGGGTTCTCCATGTTTCCCAGCGGCATTTTGGAAATGTCGTCGCTTTCTTTTCTGGCAAACCGGTTTCCTCCGCCCACCACCGTCACTTCATCGAGGGTCATGGAATTTTCCTGGAGTTCTATTTTAATGTGCGCGGTCCCGTCGGGCGTGACGGATACCGCATGCGTTGTCTTTTCAAAACCCAGCATCGACACCTCCAGGTGATACTCGCCCGAGGGAATGTTGTTAAAGCTGAACTCACCATTGGTACTGGTTAGCGTACCTTTTTTAAGTTCCTGAATATAGATGGACACTCCGGGTGCAGGCAGGCCGTCGCTGGTCACAACGATGCCCGTAAGGCTGGGTTTTTTGTCCTCCTTTTTTTTGGCCAGAGCGGGCGATCCGGCGAACGGTAAAAGCGATGTGATCATGAAAAACACCGTAAATCGGCTGATTTCGCGGTAATTGGACAAGAATTTCATTATTCTTATTTAGATTAATTACAAATAAACAGCCGCGAAGATAAAAAAATATCGTAAAAACCTACCCCCTCCCGATCTTACGATGATACAGATTCTGACTTACGGCAGCTTCATACGTTTGCATTGCCAGAGGGACGTGAATAAATTATTCGTTAAAAGTGTGATCTTGCAAATAACTTTTACACTATCGCATTGTCCATATGACCCAAACACAAAGTGTTGCAAATCCCGTAACACGAATACTGGCAGCCAGCCTGATTGGAACCACGATTGAGTTTTTTGATTTTTACATTTATGCCACGGCGGCCGTCTTGGTTTTCCCCAAGCTGTTCTTTCCCGCTGGCGACCCCGTTGCGGCGACCCTAGCCTCCCTCGCAACCTTCGCGTTAGCCTTTTTCGCCAGGCCATTAGGCGCGGCGCTCTTCGGACATTTTGGAGACCGGAAGGGACGCAAGGCCACGCTGGTGGCTGCCCTCCTGACGATGGGCCCTTCAACGGTGGCCATCGGACTTTTGCCATCCTACCATACCATCGGCATTTTAGCACCCATCTTGTTAGCGATATTTCGTTTTGGTCAGGGCTTGGGCTTGGGTGGTGAGTGGGGAGGTGCAGTATTGTTGGCCACGGAGAACGCGCCGAAGAATAAAAAGGCATGGTATGGCATGTTTCCCCAGCTCGGAGCACCGATTGGCTTCTTATTATCCAGCGGCACATTCTTTATCCTCAGCAAAACCATGAGCGACGAGCAGTTCTTGTCGTATGGCTGGCGAATTCCTTTTATCGCCAGCGCACTGCTGGTTTGGGTTGGCCTTTACATACGCCTCAGGATCACGGAGACGCCCGACTTTATAAAGGTGATGAATAACCAGGCACGCGTGAAAGTGCCGGTCGTTGCCGTTTTTTCCAGACATCCCAAAGTCATCCTCCTGGGCACGCTGGCCGTCGTCACCACGTTCCTGCTGTTTTATGTCATGACGGTTTTTACATTAAGCTGGGGAACGTCTGCATTGCATTACCCGAGAGAAAGCTTTTTGATCGCTCAGATGATTTCCATGTTGTTTTTTGCGTTGGGCATTCCGCTATCGGCCGTGATGGCCGATCGCAAGGGACGGAACAACATGCTCCTGGGATCAAGCATCGGCATTTTTATCTTTGGTTTGTTTCTGGCGTCATTCTTCAGCACCGGCAGTTTCATCATCACGGTGGTGTTCCAATCGACCGGCATGTTATTGATGGGGTTGAACTATGGTCCGGTAGGGACTGCGTTGGCTGAGATTTTCCCCGCAGAAGTTCGCTACACCGGTGCATCGCTATGCTTTACACTGGCCGGCATCTTGGGCGCATCGCTCACGCCCTACCTGGCGACCACGCTGGCAACGAGCTATGGTCTTCCTTATGTCGGTTATTACTTGTCGTTCGGAGCGGCCCTCAGCATAGTGGCGCTGCTGGCAGCACGGCCTTTAATGAAACGCGAGCATAAATAGTTGCGCGTAACAAGCCGTGAGAGCGAACCCGCTTGGTTGATCCCGCACAAGATCCAAGGCTTGTCGGCAGAGAGGAGGTACAAGCTTCAGTTTAACGAGCTTCTGTATTCGAGGGGTGTCATACCCACGTATTGTTTGAACACCCGGGTAAAATGCTGCGGATATTTGAACCCCAGCGCATAGGCAATTTCGCTGACCGATTTAGAAGCATCGAACATTCTTTCCTTGGCTGTCGCGATCAGTTTCAGTTGTATGAACTCGTGGGCTGATTTGCCGGTCTCTTTTTTTACGAGGTCACCAAAATAATTTGCGGATAAGTTGAGTTCGCCGGCGCAATAAGCCACCGAGGGCAGCCCATCGGTTTGGGGTTTTTCGGATGAAAAGAAAGTATCGAGCAACGCTTCGAATCTTTCCAGTACACCCTTGTGCACGTTGTCGCGCGTAATGAACTGCCGGTCGTAGAACCGCACGCAATAATTGAGAAATAATTCAATATTGGTGACAATCAATTTCTTGCTGTGTTTATCCACCGCGTGCTCGAGTTCAAATTTAATTTTCGAAAAACAATCCTGTATGATTTGGCGCTCGCGATCGGACAAATGAAGCGCTTCGTTTACGGCATAGGAAAAGAACGTGTAGTCACTGAGGTGACGTGCAAGGGAAGTCCCGTGAATGAGATCAGCATGAAACACCAACGCCTGACCTTGTGGTTGATAGTATTCCTCGCCGGTTGAACCAATCACCTGACCCGGGGCGAGAAAAACAAGCGTGCCCTCTTCATAGTCATAGTTGCTGCAGCCATAGCGGAGATCGCCGCATTTTATCTCTTTCAAAAACACCGTATAAAACCCGTAGCTCATTCGCCTCAACTGCCGGGGCGCTGCCTTTGAAAGATCAACCACACTCACCAGCGGGTGGAGGGTTTCATTCCTGTTAAAAGCATTGTACTGAGCGACCGTGTCAAACTTCAATATCTCTTCCATAAGGGTTCTCTTTAGCATCTCAAAATTAGGGGGTTCTGCGGTGGCTTCCCCACGAAGGAGGCGAAATCAGTGAAATTGGTATATAAACCAGTAATCTGTATAAGCACCCGGCCCCGGAATGATAACACCTTTGTATGGTTAATAATTAGGAAAGACAAATGAAGCATAGAAAACTGGGAAAAAGCGGCTTGGAAGTGTCCACCATCGGTCTGGGCTGCATGGGACTTAGCTTTGGCTATGGCCCGGCGACGGATAAACAAGAGGCCATCAAGTTGATACGGAGGGCATACGAACTCGGTGTGAATTTTTTTGATACGGCCGAAGCCTATGGCCCTTTTACGAACGAAGAAATACTGGGAGAAGCGTTGGCGCCATTCCGCGACCACGTGATATTGGCCACCAAATTCGGTTTCAAAGATGGCCTGCCCACCGTTGGATTAGACAGCCGGCCAGAAAACATCAGGGCCGTGGCAGATGCTGCACTCGGACGACTGAAAACGGACAGGATCGATTTGTTCTATCAACACCGGGTCGACCCGAATGTGCCCATCGAAGAGGTCGCGGGGACGGTCAAAGAACTTATCGCCGCCGGAAAGGTTAAACACTTTGGAATGTCAGAAGCGGGAGCCCAATCCATTCGCAAGGCGCATGCCGTGCTGCCGGTGGCTGCCCTTCAAAGCGAATACTCTTTATGGTGGAGGGAACCGGAGCAGGAGATATTGCCGACCCTGGAAGAGCTTGGCATTGGGTTCGTGCCCTTTAGCCCGCTGGGAAAAGGCTTTCTGACAGGCGCCATCAATGAAAATACAAAATTCGATAAGACGGATTTCCGCAACATCGTGCCGCGCTTCGATGAAGAGAATCGGAAAGCAAACCAGGTGGTGGTGGATAAGATCAGCGCATTTGCCAAAAAGAAGGAAGCGACGCCTGCACAAGTCGCGCTGGCCTGGGTGCTGGCACAAAAGCCCTGGATTGTTCCCATCCCCGGCACAACCAAGATCCATCGCCTGGAAGAAAATCTGAAAGCTGAACAACTCACACTGACAGCCGATGACTTAAAAGAAATCGCAGCGATGTTTTCACAAGTTGAGATTCAGGGGGCTCGATATCCTCAGCAGCTTCAAGCGCGTGTCGGTCGTTGAGCCTGTCATACTGTTTTATTACGCATTTTCCTTTTCTGACTTGAGCAACCTTGATGTCCGCTGACCTTATATCGACGCGGCGAAAAGAAACCAGATAAATAACATATAACCATCTCTAACAACTATGAAAGTATCCATGCTCGGATTTTTTTTCTTACTAGTGAGTGTCGTGTCATCGTTCGCTCAAACGCCTGTTGCCAAAGCCAGTACGGGCGCAGAGCAAGAAGTCATCGATCTGTCCAAAGAGAAATGGCAATGGATGGCGGACAAGAATGTGGACAAGCTTGCAACGCTCTTCCACGATAAATCAAAATTTGTTCACATGAGTGGAACGTGGAAAAAGGACGAGGAGCTTGACATTATTAAAACCGGAAGCATTTGGTATAAGAAGGCCGATGTTCATGATGTCGCGATAGAATTAGTGGATGATACAGCCATCGTCTGGAGCCGCATTACCCTCACGGCGTTCGTTCGGGGGAGTGATGTGGTGACCGAGTTCACCGTAACCGAAGTTTATAAAAAACAACAGAAAGACTGGAAGCTGCTGGCCTTGACCTTTAGCAGTGTGCGAGACACGCATGTCATTAAGCATTGATAAAATTAAATTCCTGATCCTGAAAAATTATTCTAACATGAAGACAATCATTCGCGGACTGCTCTTGGTCTTTGTAAGTGTACAAGCCCATGCACAAAACTCCGGCACAGAGCAGGAAATCTTGACACTGTCCAAAGAGAAATGGCTTTGGATGGCAGATAAAAATGTCGATAAGCTAAACGCTCTTTTTGATGAAAAATCCGTGTTTGTACACATGGGTGGATCCTGGGGAAAAACGCAAGAGCTCAACGTCATCAAGAGCGGTGGCATCCATTATAAAAAAGCAGATGTTCATGAAGCATCCGTAAACATCATCGGCAACACGGCCATCCTTCTGAACAGGATCACGCTATTGGCCGTGGTGGGAGGCAACGAGGTGACCAATCCTTTTATGGTAACAGAGGTGTATGTGAAAGAGAACGGTGGCTGGAAACTGGGTTCATTGTCGTTCACGAGACTGCTGACCCCCGAGCCGCCGAAAAATTAGATCACAGCGCTTTTTTCGAGAAATAAAGTTTAGCACCGTGCGATAACCCAGCATAACATGAGGAGCTACCTGATAATCTTTCTTGTTTTTATGTCATGGTGTTGTTCATCTCAGGGAAATGAAAAACAACCGCGGATACTCATCGCTTATTTGTCACGCACGAACAATACAAAAGCGATCGCAGAGATCATTCAACAGCATGCCGGCGGAAGCCTTGTTGCCATCGAGTTGGTAAAACCCTATCCTGAAGATTATAAAACCATCGTTGATCAGGTGGCAAAGGAAAATTAAACCGGGTATCTGCCGCCATTGAAAACCAAGATCGACAACATCCGGCAGTATGATTTGGTGTTTGTAGGGTTTCCAACCTGGGGAATGCAGTTGCCGCCGCCGGTGAAAAGCTTTTTAAGTCAATATGATCTGAGTGGAAAGACCGTTGTGCCTTTTAATACCCATGCGGGCTATGGGGTCGGGAGCGCTTTCGACACGGTTAAAAAGTTATGTCCGAAGAGTAAGATACTGGAAGGTTTTTCAATCAAAGGTGGTATTGAAAGGGATGGAATCCTCTTTGTGATGGAGGGAGAAAAAGAGAAGCAAGCGCGGGAAGAAGTAATGAAGTGGTTGAAAAAGATCAATCTCGGCAAAGTGCCTTATTAAATAACTATCCGATCATCCTTATGAGACCATCCGCCGTCGCTTCAACCTTTGTTATTTTTTTCTCCCTGTTCGTGCACGACGTGCTGATCGGACAAAATAAGCAAGCCAGTCAATCGCTTTCGGATCGCCAAGAGGCGATCGCCCTGGTTTCGGTCTTTACGGCAAACGGAGATTTAGAAAGACTAAAGGAAGCCCTGCATACAGCGTTGAATGCAAAGCTAACGGTGAATGAAACTAAGGAAATCATAGTTCATGTGTATGCTTATGCAGGATTTCCGAGAAGCATTCGCGGACTCAATACATTCATGTCGGTTTTGGATGAACGGAAGGCCCAAGGCATCAAAGATGTCGTGGGCAGAGAAGCGACTCCTGTTCATACGACCATCGATAAATATGAGGTTGGAAAGAAAACACTGGAGTCGTTAACCGGCAGACCGCAAGGCGAACTTACCGGCTACAATGCTTTTAGTCCCGAGATCGACAAATTTCTGAAAGAGCATTTGTTTGCCGATATCTTCGGTCGTGACGTCCTTACCTATGCTGAGCGCGAACTTGCCACGGTTTCCGCATTGGCAAGTTTGGGAGGCGTAGAACCGATGCTTCAATCGCACACGCGGATTGCCATTCATCAAGGGATATCAGAAGGACAGTTGATGGAACTCTTGTCCTTGTTTGAGAAGTCCCTTGGAAAGGCTGAAGCGGAATCGGCACGAAAGGTTTTTGCCGAGATCGCCGGAACGAAGATCCCAGCCGCTGCGACATCACCTGAACCAGAGAGCAACATTGTCTTTTCAAAAGGACAAAAAAATCCGAACCCCAATATGGTCGGCACCGTCTGGCTTTACGGCATGGTAGAAGCGGATTCCCTGAATCGAACCCAGGTTGGAAATGTAACTTTTGAACGCGGTGCGCGCACGAACTGGCATTCACATTTTGCAGGTCAGATATTGCTCGTTACCGGCGGCGTGGGATACCACCAGGTAAAAGGCCAACCTGTTGAATTGATCAAGAAAGGAGATGTCATTAAATGTCCCCCCAATGTAGAGCATTGGCATGGCGCAACGCCGGATGACGTTCTTACCCACATTGCCATCACGCAGAACACCGCGAAGGGAAGAGTGACGTGGCTGCGGAAAGTGACGGACGAAGAGTACAATGCATACGTGCTGAGTAAAAAGAAATAGCCGCAGCGCCGCGATGGATAGGCATGGAAAGATTGCTTGACGAGAAGTTTTTTTTATCTGCAGTCCGACCGCCTATGCCGGTTGTCCGGGGGCAAAGACAGAATTATCGGAAAGATTTTCTTAAATTATTAACCTATTAAAACGGATAGCGATGGCAACAATTAACCTGAACATTAACGGCAAACAACAGGCGGTGGAGGTAGACCCGAAAACTCCGCTCCTCTGGGTACTTCGCGATCATCTCAACCTGGTCGGAACCAAGTTTGGTTGCGGAATAGCACAATGTGGTGCTTGTACCGTGCTCATGGACGGCAATGCCGTACGATCTTGCTCTTTGCCCGTATCGAGTGTTGCCAATAAGGCAGTCACAACGATCGAGGGTATTTCTGAGAACGGAGACCACCCGGTTCAAACCGCCTGGCTGGAGCATGATGTTCCGCAGTGCGGATATTGTCAGGCTGGTCAGATCATGTCTGCTGTGGCCTTGCTGAAAAAGACTCCAAATCCCAGCGACGAACAGATCGAGACGGCCATGAACGGCAACATCTGCCGGTGCGGAACCTATTTACGGATCAAGGCCGCCATCAAGACTGCTGCAAAATCGTAATTCGTCACCCTTTAAGCCTGAACACCATGAACACAAAAATAACCCGGAGATCATTTTTGAAAGTATCGGCTCTTGCCGGCGGAGGAATGATGCTAAGTTTTAACGCGCTGCTGTTGGGTAAACCTTTGACCGGTGAAGCGTTGTCTTTGCCCTCCGAATTTTATGAACTCAACAGCTACATCAAAATCGCGGCCGACGGGGCTGTGCTGTTGATGTCGCCCAATCCGGAGTTCGGTTCAAACGTGAAGACGTCGATGCCAATGATCCTTGCCGACGAGTTGGATGTTGACTGGAACAAGGTTTCGGTCGAGCAAGCCGACTTTTATCCTGAACGTTTTCAGCGCCAGTTCACCGGCGGCAGTCAGGGCATACGCCTCGGATGGAAACCGCTTCGAACCGCGGGCGCTACGGCGCGCAAAATGCTCATCGACGCGGCGGCTAAAACATGGAATGTGCAGGCAGAAGAGATCACCACCGGCGCTGGCGTACTATACCACCAGGCCAGCAACAAAAAAGCCGGCTATGGAGAAATGGCATCGGCGGCTGCGACGCTGCCAGTTCCCAAGGATGTGCCGCTCAAAAAGATCGGCGCCCTCAATATTGTCGGCACGTCAAGAAAGAACGTGGATGGCAAAGCTATCGTGACCGGCAAGCCCTTGTTTGGCATGGACCATAAACAAGAGGGCGCATTGGTTGCCATGATCGTTCATGCTCCAGCGGTAGGGTTGACGATAAAGTCCGTGGACGACAAAGCTGTGCGATCCATGCCGGGCATTAAGGACGTATTCCTAGTGAACACCTTAAAAGATGACTATCAACGCAACGCCTTCGACACCACTACCTTCACGGAAATGGTAGCCATCGTTGGAAATACTACCTGGGAGGTCATGAATGCAAAAAAAGCACTGAAGGTTGAATGGACCGACGCCCCCGAGAAAACCATTGCGGTTAAGGGTTGGGGTGGACAGGTGCAGCATGTAGCCATACCCGCGGGCCTTGAAAGTACGGAAGCCCATAAGGCAAAGATGGCGGAGATGTCGAAGAAGCCCGGCAAGGTCCTAAGAAAAGATGGCGACCCGGAGGAAGCCTTCAAGAAAGCCGCGAAGGTCATCGAGCGAACCTACAACGCACCATACCTCGCACACAACACGATGGAGCCGGTGAACTGCTTTGCCCACGTCACGGCCGACAAGGCCGAGATCTATGGACCCACACAAGCACCCGAATTCATCATGCAAACCCTGGTGGCCCGGCTCGGCATGCCGAAGGAGAACATTCATATTCGCCTGGCCCGGATGGGAGGAGGTTTCGGGTTGCGCGCCTACTGTCACCAGATGGTGGAGGCCGCCGTGATCTCTCAGAAAGTGAATGCGCCCGTGAAACTGATCTATACCCGAGAGGATGACATGACCTACGGAATTTATCGCCCCACCTACACCGCTACCTATAAAGCCGGACTGGACGCCAACAATACTTTAATTGCATTCCAGGTTCGCGGCGGAGGCATTCCAGAACATGCCGTGCATGCTAACCGCTTCCCGGCCGGAGCAGTAGACAACTACCTTGCCGAGGGGTGGGAAATAAATTCCAACATCACGATCGGCGCGTTTCGTGCACCGCGTTCGAATTTCATTGCGGGAGCAGAACAGGCGTTCCTGGATGAAGTGGCAGAACTTGCGGGGAAAGACCCCATCGCGTTCAGACTCGAGTTGCTGGAGCGCGCAAAAACCAACCCGGTGGGGAAAGACAATGACTACAACCCGGATCGCTATGCCGGCGTGCTAAAACTGGTTCGCGAAAAATCGAATTGGCCGGCTGCCTCCAAACCCAACGCACATCGTGGTGTGGCCGCATATTTCTGCCACAATACCTACGTTGCCGAAGTGGTCGATCTGAAGATGCAAGGCAACACACCGGTGTTCGAAAAAGTGTACGCCGCCGTTGACTGCGGCATCGTAGTAAATCCCGACGCGGCGACAAACATGGCGGAAGGTGGTATTGTTGACGGGATTGGAAATGCTTTATTCGGTGAGCTCACGTTCAAGAATGGCGTGCCGGAGAAAAACAACTTTCATCAATACCGTATGATACGACAGAAGGAAGCGCCCAAAGCGATTGAAGTACACTTCGTCAAAAATGAAGAAGATCCAACGGGACTTGGCGAGCCTTTGTTTCCGCCGGTTTTTGCCGCAGTCGCCAATGCGCTTTATAAGGCAACCAAAAAACGGTATTACGAGCAGCCTTTTGCGAAGTACATTGCCGTGAGTCCATCGCGGATGTAGTGCAAAATAAATTTTAAAAACGAGAGACAAATTTTTACTGAACGATAGACCGGAACTGCGTTGGCCATGACGTCGCGATGTTTTAAAACTGGCTATAAATACCCGTTTGGATTATTGCGACTCATTGTATCTCTGACGACCAGACCGGGCTGGGACTTCCGTTTTTTCTATGCTTTATTCTCTACGGTGCTCACGCCTCTCGAGAAATGGATGCTGATCTTCGGCCCATGTTCAAGGAATTTTTCGAGGCTCTTTGTCATGCATTCACGCTAATTTCGCCGTAGGATCCCACATTATATAAGCAGTTTGTCTTTCAAATTCTCTTTTCTGTTCTCCGGTCTCAGCTTGCTCATTTTCATAATGAATTCAGCCAGTTTAAATTCGTCAACCGCAAGTTGCCCGACTGAAATATCAATTTGATGTGCATCAATTTCGGGGAAGATCATAAACGGTCTGTCAACTTGTGCTTTCTTGATAGACGATAAGTATTTGTTGTCCACGATCAAACAAACATATCCCCCGACGAACACGTCCATAGCATAAGCGCGCTGAATAACGTCCCAATTAATGAAGTCTTTACAGGTGCAGCGATCAAATATTCCGATTTCGTTTATCACGATTTGTGGTCGCCTGTCGAATAGATGAAACAGGGCAACGGGGTACCCAAGTCCACACACACCGATGACCGGATACCAAACACGTGTTGGAGCATCGAGCGTCATCAGCACAAACAGTGCACAAACGGCAAGTAAGGAGGAAACAAAAATTAGTTTAAACGCTTTCTTCGGAGACTTATACAGTTTGATTTCCATTACTCCCCTAATTTCGCGGGTTCAATATTCAAAACATCAACGTGTCAGGGTATTTCTTAGCGAACCGGTTGGAAGTGCACGTCGACCGCTGATTGAACCATTTGGGTGGGCTGAAAATAAAAAAACCGCTTTTCTGTAAGAATTAAGCGGTTTTGATTTCTTTTTAATGCTTATGTGGTAGCCCCGGCAGGAACCGAACCTTAGCGTTATACGCTTCAAAATCAATACTTTACAAGTAGCTTCTTTTATTGGTAACCTGAAAGGTCTCCGTTGCTAAAGAACTTATTCAAATGTAGCCGGAGAACAATCAAATTCAAAGCATTACCCGGTACTTCCGCCAGGATCGTATTAGCAGCATCCGCGTAAATGAAACTTACCAATTAATAACGTCATGCTACTAATTGCTAATTCTTAAACAGTAACAATGAGATTTAACTCTCCTTTACCGTTTCGGCATCGTGGCGCATCCTTTCGATTTGCAGTGTTACAACCAGTGTAAGTTTACACGAGAGCATATGGCTTACAATTATTAAGAATCTCTTCGAGTGCCTTCAATACTTCGCCTAAATCAAGCGATTCGCCGCGAAAAATTAGGGTATTATTAAACGAATTATAACCTCGGTGGCTTCCTAAATCGAAACGTCCAGTAAGGGATGGATTCATTGCCAAATCAGTGTATACCGAACTGGACTGATTTGTAAACCATTCGTCAATCTGCTCATCATAATGTTCAAAATAGTTACGAAGTTTGCGACTAGAAAGAATGTTGCTATTTTCAACTCTAAGCATTTGTCGCAACCTTTCTCCACGAGCCTTATATTTAATTGTAGGCCAAAGTATTTTAGACACATTCGCAGTGGCTACGAGAATAGATTGAATTGAACTCCAAGTATCCACGTCGTTATCAGAAGACTCTAAACGTTCCGAAGCTCTTCGCGCGATTTTTGATTGAAGCACGATTTCTCCTATTAAAACCATTTCTTGAAGAGGATTCATTTTTTATTGTCGGTGATGTTGTCAAACAAAGAAACTAAATACCTGCGCAACCTATCTGCGCACTCCTTCTTTAATTGCTGCCCACTGTGCCTAAGCAAACAGGCGAAGTACTGGATGGCGTTGACATCGAGAACCTCCGGGTTCAAAATGACTTTTACAACTACTACGAACAGAAAGAAAGGAATTTCTGGAAGCCTTGGTGGTCAAAGTAAAGTGAAGTGAACACTTTCATATTAATGTAAACAAATGAGGCAAATGGATCGTCTTCAATGTATAAACGATTAATGATTCATCATCAATTAAACTGCCACTCGCTTTCCTATTCCCTATTGTCTGGATTGTATTTCAAAATAAGCTCTTCAAATAGCTCTACTATCCGCTTGGGGTATACCCTTAAGCGCAAAAATGAGTTAATTGTATAGTAAAATGGCGGAATAAATTCATCCTTGGAATTTGAATCCAACAATTTCCATATTTCCTTTGGTTCGCTTTCCAAATGCTCAAGGAGACGTTCCAAGTCACTAATGTGGATTAAACTAAGCTTTTTAACTTTAACCTTTCTCTGATCAAATCCTGCTAGCATTTCCTGAAAGCGCTTATTGAAAATGTCTGCCATTAGCGGTGTTTGAAAAGCCTTGTCATTGACTATAATGCAAGGAAATATATAAAGCGTTTTATCCTTTGGAAAATGTCTGTCGATGTTGTTTGCAGTGCTATTTAGTATTCTAATAGACTCAAGCAACTGATCCACGCCGAAATTCTTGAAGAAGGCAATGCGATCCCTTTTATATAGCGATTCAATTGTGCCACCATATTTTTCATTATCGTAAATGCTTCCTGATTTCACTTGACAGAGGAAAACCTTGTTGCCGTGCCGAAGGTAGATGTCTGCGATTTCAATATTGCCTTTTGTCGTTGTGATTTTCAATTCGTCAAAAACGCGCAGTACAGAATATTTATAATTACAAAAACATATCCTCAATACTTCAGCCAGGTATTGCTCAAAAAAATAGCCAATTTCGCTCCGATAATCTTTTATCGAAAACTGACTATTGCTATTAGAATCCCTTAAGCTCTTGATCTTATCAAACCAAAGATCATTGATTAATTGAGAATAGCTTTTATCCAACAAAAACGAATTGTCGGCTATCAAGTACCGTTTATCACCAACGTTTATAAAGGGTGACTTTCTAATCCCTAATAATTTGTAGGTATCGGCATTATTGACTCGGAAACTCATCTTCTGAAACAGTCTGTCGTTTTCCTCATCAACCTGATAAAAAAAATTCAGTGATGGATCTTTTGAGTTACTATTTCCCAGGTACATATTCATCATCACAAAGATGAACTGCTGCGGTTCGATTCCATAAGTGTCCTGAAAATACGCAATGACGTGTTCGCGAATGTGCTGTCTGCCAAGAAAATAATCGATGAGTTTGTATCCCCTGTAAGGAGTAAAAATAATATCCGTCTCAATGTTTAATTCGTTTAGTGGAAGCAATTTCGGGTTTAGACTCTCGAAAGTAGATTTTCGCTCGTCCGTCTCCTCCTGTACTTGGGTGATGGCAAAGTTAACAGCAAGAATATAATCAAGGATGGCCGTCCAAACTTGAATATTTCTCATATCAAACCCTTCAATGTCCTTAATCTTTTCTGCGTTAATAATTTCTTCAAGTGCAAACACACACGTCTGTCTAGTGAAGATGATCGGAAAATCGGTTCGACTCTTTGTGTACTTTTCTGCGGCTCGCGAATATTTGATGAATTGATCCTCTGTTTGCGTGAAATATTTCAACTCCTTGGCCTGGGTCTCAAAACTTGAGTCAACATGGAGTTGGTTCGTCGGCTTTAGCCGATAGTTAAGGGCAGCGATCTCAAAAAGAATGGAATTTCTTGATATCCCTGTAATCATTGATATTCTATCCGCTGGAGGCTCCACGCCATAAACTAGCGAATAGTCAAGAATTAGCTGTGGCCGAGGGTGTGCTTTCATTTCGGTGGATATAATAAGATCGAAAAGTATTGATTAATACTTTTCTTCACAATCGGCGTTGAGCAAAGTAGCAATTAGTCCACTGTCTTAACCAAAAGCACCACTATTTTACCATGCCCTGTCAGTCGCTTTCTTCCCAAATGTCAATAACGTCATCCACGATTGGCAAAGGGACCACACTGAAAGTGAAGATTAGAATGAAAATGACCCGGAAATTACTCGTATTCCTAGGCCATTTTCTAAAGGCTGAAGTTAAATTAACCCATCATCGGGAAAAACAGAAATATCCATCCCTTGAAGCTTATTGCGCGCATACACCTACCTTTGTGCCATCGATTAATGAATGGTCTGTTCTTGAGTTAAGTGTTGTGATGAAAGGAATCTTAAAGAAATTGACAGGAACCGTGTTAATTAATCCACCAGTTCCGACATGCGCGGCCTGAAAAACGAGAACAGTTTAGCCAATTAGTCGCACCTTTTGTAGAAGTATTTTAAAAAGATTCCCAACGGAGGATGACCACAGCGACGTACTAATGGCCTTGTATAACGTAGATGAAACTGTTGGTTCTTTGATTGCAAATAACCTGAACAAACCATTGCCTAAAAAAATTGAAGGCAGGAAACTAGATCTAACATTCCAAACTGAGATTGAAGAAAAAGATGCCAAAGGAATTGATTATGTTATAGACTAACGTCTCAACTGATCGATGTTCGGGTACAGCCAAGCTTGATTCCAATATTATTAAACATTACTTGTCAAATTCGGAATCATCCTTATTGCATTCAATGGCTCGATCCCAACTGGCTTTCCAAAATGCAAAAAATGACTCGGCAGTTGCGTCTTTTACTATTCTAACAATGTATTCCTTAATGATTTCTGCACGCTGGCCGGAGGCGATAACAATGTGCATCGTCCCTGGTTGTTTTGGCTGTGCGGCATATGCAGAATCCATTAATCGACCGATTTTCTGATGAAAAAATGCCTCCGGTTCCATCCCGTGGAAGTGTGCCGGCGGAAATGCAGCAATTGCCAAGTCAATCAGAATGGAAAATAGTTGGTTTGATAAATAGTTGTTCCCTTCAAGCATCTCAGATGTAACTCCGGTATCCCACATAGTATGAGCTTCGACATATGCCTTGTACACAATAGGAGGAATATTTAACAAGTATGTTTGTGGCAAGAATGGCTTTGACACCGTATTATTGGGATTTAGTCCCCAGGACTCCCCATAATACCGAATTATCAAGTGTTGTTGGCGCCTCAGCATAGCTGAAAGTGTTTGCCAGCCAATATATGTTATATCGAATGGCGTATTGATTCTTCTTTTAAGGGTGGCCGCGTATTCAATTAGCTCGGCGCTATCGTCGTGCGTAGAGGCAAAAATCAATCTATCTACCTCCATTTCCAGTTCAAGTGCTCGTGTCGCGTCACTCTCGAAATCCTCCTTCAATTCTTTAGCTATATATGCTCTGGAAACCTCTTTTTTCTTGCATTGTATAGCCTCTTTTCGTCTTATTGATACAATGTCAATTCCTTTTTGAGTATTTCCCTTCTTGCCAAATTTTTGATAGAGTGCGCCAGGGAACTCGGCATTGTATAGGTCGCATACAAAATCTTCGAATTGTCCTTCATCGGCCAAACGTGGAAACTGGATGTTACTTGCGACTTGCTCCGCTATATTTGTCGAGACAAGATTAGCCAATTCAGCAAAGTAGATTTTCTCGTTGGAAAGCCAAGCTCTGAGAACGTCCACATACTCTTGTTCGCCTTCAGAGAATTTTGACAGTGTAGTAGTCTGTGTGATTTTATGATTAGCACTTAGGAGTTCAATGGAGTGCTTCTTAACGTCCGTAATTACTCCCTTAGTAACGAGCACGTGCGAGTTAACTTTATCCAACAAGTTTTTTGTAAGAGTATTAAGAAATATGACAAAATCTGACTGAGTGAGAATCTTTATTTTCGTTACGTTCGAGTATCGGTTTGTTGTTGGCTTTCCTTTAAGAACAGGAAGTGTATTTTCAAAATAATTTCTCAATTCTTTGAAGTAAGATATTTCAAATGGAAAAATCTTTAACCAGTTCTTATAGGTTGTTTCAAGTTGGCTAAGATCAATATTGATACTTTTTATCGGAGCTGTCAGGCCGTCAATAAACTCTAGTAAACGTTTCTTCTTTGCCGTTTCTACTTCAGGTATTTCAAGGGAATCAACTTCATTCTTCAAACCGGTAAGGTATTGATTGAGGCCCAACGCTGGGCCATACCCAGTAGGAAACTGACCAAAGCTCGCATAGTTGTAGTCGATATAGTCCGTGATATCCTCGAACCAATCGATATTATGAATCTGCTGCACTATCATGTATTTCGAGAACAGTATTTGATTGCCAACTTTTGTTTCAATATAACGGTAGTCTTCCTTTGAAAACCACGAAGTCGCAAGCATCTTCTTGTGGGCGCTACAACATTGAGGGAACCTATCAAAAGTTTCTCTCATCGTGTTAACTAAGTTGGTATGGTACACACAGCAAGCTGGATAGTTTTCAGGAAACTTAAACCCCTTGGGCATGGCGATTTCAAAAGCCTTCATCTCAAACCATTCAGCGCTTATCTCACTAAACCTTGTATCACCACAACTGATTTTGAGGATAGCTTCGGCGTATTTATCAATATTTATTATCCTCATATGTTGATTCATGGCAAAAAAAAGATATGGTGTCAGGTTATATTTTCCTGGGAACGCATGCGGCTTCTTGCAACAATCTGCACGTTTTGCGCAGACTCTATTTATAAATTTGTTTTTTCATTTCGTTGCATCTTTTCAAAGTATTGGTCTTCAGTCAACCCAATTTTTATAAGCGTGTTTTTTGAGGCTGGAGTTAAGGAGGTAATAGCGTTTGACAATGCGTTCCTTTTCTTTGAAATCGTCCACAACTCGTCCAAGCTCAAGTATTTCGTTAATTCTTCCGGAATACCATGTATTTCCTCCAGTACTTCTTGTAGCAATTTGTTTAACAGCGGCTTGATAGTCGTCTCCTGCTCGTTTTGGAATGCTTTCAGTATCGCGTTGTATTCGTTCAATGTTTGCATTTCTCTTTTGGATATCTCCGTCAATTCTTTTGATTTCGCTTTCAACGCGTTTAATCTCTGATTCAACCTCTCTTTTTCGGGAGTCAATTGCAGTTCCATCAAATCCGAGTTCTCCGAGCTCTTTTTTAATTCTTGATTCAAGCGCTGTTCGGTTACTTTCAAAATCGCTTTGTTCTCGCCTATAGATCTCTGCGAACTTTGGATATAGGCCCATAAGGATTTTTTTTCTGTCTTGTATTGCTGCTCTTCGCTGCTCAACTTCTCTTTCTTCAGATTCAAACTCTGCCTGTACACTTCTTGCTTCTCGCTTTTCAAAGTCTTCGAAGCGCTTGCGTTCCTCGCTTGTAAGGCGGTCAATTCGTGAGATTTCGACTCCAATTCTCTCTGCAGTTTGGAGATAGGATGGTGATCCCAAAGTTCTTGTAATCTGCCGTATAATTCTTGCAATCTGCGCGCGTCTGCAGTAGAAATTTTCTTCAAGAAACTTTCCTTGGATGTTATCAACGAGGAATACCTCTCCTGGAGGTCGCCCGGAAACTGGTATGTATGGAGTTCGTTCATAATCGTTATTGAATAACCATTTTGTTTTTTCATGTTTCGTGTAAACAGCGGTAATTTCTTCCGGTGAGGAACGTGGGATGGCTACCTGCACGGCATCGATGCCCAGGATGTGGAGGTTTGCCTTTTGTTCCTTTTGCAAGTGATGTTTTTCGACGAAAAAGATTAACAAAAATGGTCGGTCAGCTTGATCTAAAAAGACAACATCAGCTTTTGCGAGGAATTTTAGTTCGGGAAGAATTGTCTCATCGCCCCATTCTATATTTTCATCTTCGTTGATGTAGAAGAACCGATTTATGGCGACCTGATGTGCTTGAATTACTTTCGTATTCGATATTCTATATGGCAGACCCGTTGCCCCAGGCGGTGGGTCTTTATAGATGGAAGGTACTTTGATTCGCCTATTGATGACAAAACTCTCTTTCGCAATTTTATAGCGTTCTTCAACATCTGAATAGAAGCATTTCCTTCTAGGTATTAATTCTGTAGCGTAATGACGAAAATATGCCATTCGGTCTCTGGGTTTGACGGCCACCATTTCCCCGTCACATCCTATACACCAATAGCCCCGCTTACCGCTGATCACGTCGTCTATGAAGACACGAATGCCGTGCTTGTCCTTTGCGAGGGACGTGTCCTTTTCTCCATGTTCATTAATATAATAATAACTCATATTGCCGAATTGGAATATTTTTCAATCATTTGGAAGAATAAATCTAGGAATATTTTATGACATAAAAGAAAATTCCCTATTTTTGAGCATGAATTTTCTCATTTCCAAAGAAGAGACTGCTGAGCTCGCTGGTGGCTATCTGAGCAGAATTGCTTTAATTATTCGCCAAGCCTTTCAGGATTACCTGGATATTGTTGACAACCAAGCTTCACGGGGCAGACGCGCGAACTTTCACGCCCGTACGATGGCCTCAATCATTCATGATCAGATTCAGGCCAGAGCAGGCGAGGAATTTAAAACGGACACAAACATCAAGGTTGGGGAGTTCAATGGCATCTTCGGATTATTAATATCATCAAAAATCTTTATTCGTTTTAAGAAGCTCAATGCTGACATGAAGGCATCGAATATTGTCACCGATCAAGTCGATTCATTTATTAAGCAAGACCTGGAAATTCCAGGTTTTGGAAAACCGACTCTGTTAACTGCCGGCTACGTCCCTGAAGCGACGTGGACTGCGATTAAAAGTATCTTTCTAACCTGTCAGCGGGAAGATGAAGTCTTGTGGTACAAAGACCTGCACACGGAGGTCACCCAAGTATCGATGTTTGCCTCAGTGGATCGAGTTGATGGCAATGAAGCTACGGACGACGAACCTCTAGTTAAAATCAAGTCGAGATTAAACGCAGATCAAACGGGAACGAGTAATTGACGATTCTCATGTCATCCATTAATTCTGAAATGATTAAGCTCGCACGCGAGTCGCGCGGATTTAATCAAGCTGAGCTGTGTGAAGGCTTAGATATTGCTCAGGGGACAATATCTAAAATCGAAAATAAGCTCATGGACTGCTCCGACGAGCTATTGGCGAAGATTTCTACTTTTCTCAACTATCCAATATCTTTTTTCAAGCGTAGTGATTCCATTTTTCCCTCCAGCTATCTATACTATAGACGCAAAATATCAGTTGGAAGGAAAATATTAAGCAAGTCGGAAGCCCGTATGAACATTATTCGGATGGGCGTTGAAAAACTGATCGATCAGGTTGAACTTCCCGAGATTTCACTTGGGCACTGGGACGTCGAGAAAATGGGGAGCCCAGAATTAGCCGCGAAATTTTTGAGGGAGAAATGGCGAGTTTCAAAAGGGCGCGTTGAAAATTTGACACGTTTGCTTGAGAAAAATGGAATTGTTGTTATTCACTTTGACTTTGAGACTGACAAATTAGATGGGCTAAGTTTTTTTACAGAGAAAAGCCAGCCAATTATTTTTGTCAATAGGATGCTACCTGGTGATCGCTTGCGATTTACGATTGCCCATGAGCTAGGACATTTGCTTATGCATATCGGTCAGCCTATTGAATTCGAACGGGACATTGAAAATGAGGCATTTGATTTTGCAAGCGAATTTTTGGTACCCATCGATGAATTCAGCTCGGAATTTCAAAATGTTGATTTGAAATTTCTAGCAAACCAGAAGCGATATTGGATGGTCTCCATGGCCTCACTTGTGATGAAATGTAAGGATAATAAACTAATAACGGAAAACCAGTCAAAATACTTGTTCGCTCAACTTTCCTCCTTAGGCTACAGAAAAATGGAACCACCCGAACTTGCTGTCGAACGGGAACTGCCAACTCTTATAAAAAGCATAATATCCATTTTTCAGAAAGAGCTTGGGTACACAATGGAACAACTTGCCGATACTACAAGTTTGTCTCGGAAGGATTTTGAACGAGAATTCAATATGGAACCACATGGTTTAAGGGTTATTAGAAGGAATTAAATAAGAGGTCCATGCAGTTAGAGCTCAATGATTTAAAAAGTCCATTTGGGACATCGATCGAACCGATAAAGGAAATGGCCGCTTATTTTGCAACACTCAGGTCTCCTTTCCGCGCTTTTATGGGGAAGGGGCTAAGAGATACCGTAGCAGTGACCACCGTTACATTTTCACTCTATAGACGATGGTCGGAGAATCGATAATCCAAGTCAGGATGGACTATCGGTCCCAACGACCGATGAATCTATTCTTGTCCGATCTGTATCCTCCAGAAGCGTAGCCTACAAACATAACCATTGCAAAAACTGCGGTACCTACGAGTGAAAACAGGAGGCCGTAAAATTCAGCGGTGGTCAGCTTGTCGTTCGCGAAGAGTTTAAACTTTGTGATCGTGAATTGAGTCAACAACATTGTCCAAACGATGAGTACCACGATCGACATTACTTCATTGAGCTTGGAAACGGAATAGAATTTCTTGCCGGAATAGAAGACAGTTTTGTAGAGTGGACCTGAAACAAAGTCTTCGAGAAAATCGATATGCATTTCCCAGTTTGTTTGCCAAGTCTTGCTACCGCGTATAACCAGGTACCAGCTTATCGAGAATAGAAATCCGAGTAGCAACAGATATAAATCCAGATGCATCTCGATTGCGGGTTGTGCGCGCTCACCGGTAAGCACAGTCACGTATCCACCAAAGATCAACACGATAAATCCCCAGAAGTACGCAGCTCTTGTCCAGAACTTATCGATTTCGTAGTCGCGGTTTTCCCAGGCTTTACTGTAGGCGTGTTCCAGTTTTTGTCTGTCTGTTACCACGTACTTTCCCTTCTGCTTTTTTAGTCCGAATTGCTCCAGATACCCTTTGCGCGTTAGCGGGGGATAGTAGTCCTTTTCTTTATATAGCCAGCGGAAATATTTCTTCATCGCAGCACAGTTTGGATACCATTATGCTTGTAAGCGATGGGCTGTCCGCACTTGTACCCTAACACGTTCAAGCGTGTTGGCAAGTTTGTCAGCATACCACATACAATAACACTTCGCACCGTGAACTTGAGGTTCATTATCGGAAATGATGCCGGCGTATCCGATGCTGAGGACTAAAGATTTAATACTAAACTCCTTCGGCACTTTTGACGACTTCTTCAGGCGATTGACGACGAATGAAGCAAGGGCCTTCAGCTCGTCGACATTTTCTTGATTGAGGCTGGCAGGGCGGTCACCCTCGGTCGTTTTTACTTGAACCAACATGATGTGATGATATTCCCCCATGTTAGTGATAGCCCAGACATCTGACGGTGTTCTGCTGGCAGCCGATAACACTGCCTGGTATTTTTTATTGATGAGGGTTTTCCTCACGAAATGTTCTCCTTCCTTACCTAGTTCAACTGTCGTAAATCCTTCGGCGACCATCAATTCTAGAAACTCGTGAAGCTTAAGTACTTCATCTTTGTCCTTTTGTGCCCACTCCCGTACAGTCTCCTTTACAAATTCATCAAACCACTCCATATGCGTCAAAATCTCCTTTTAAATAGCTTTTATGTCCATTCAACCATTTTTAACGATTTTTGGTTGAACTTAGCACACAAATTTACGTTATTTGAGGCAAATATAAGACAATAAAAACCTTTTTTGCGATATTTTCACAATAAATGACATAATTATGCTGATCGAATTCACATTTAGAAACTTCAAAACTTTCAAGGAGAAGGCGGTTTTCAGCTTTGTTGCGTCGAATTATGACAAGGAGACCCGTGAGCAGGAAAACATTGTTGCAGTTGACAACTTCAACCTTCGTCTTACAAAGAGTGCCGTGATCTTTGGTGCAAACGCTAGTGGAAAGAGCAAATTCATCGATGCTCTGAGATTCATGCGTGAGTTCGCGATCACCTCATCGAAGGATAGTCAGAAGGGTGACGAGATCAATACCGAACCTTTCAGACTGAACACCGACTCGGAAAATGATTCGAGCGAGTTCCAGGTGATCTTTATTCACCAAGGTGAAATGTATCGCTATGGGTTTGAGTGTAGCACCACGAAGGTTGAATCCGAGTGGCTGTACCTGCGATCGAATAAAAAGGAGGTTGAGCTATTTTATAGAGATGAGCAAGGATTTGAAATCCATGCGAAGGACTTCAGCAAGGGACAGACGCTTGTAAAAGAAAATCTTGTTCGTGATAATGCTTTGATGTTATCTGTCGCTGCCCAGTTCAACGACCCGGTTGCTGGCAAGGTACTGGATTGGTTCAGTGGACTAAGATCACTTTCTGGTATCAGCGATGAGGGATACAGACCTTTCACGATGCGTAAAACAGAAGACTCTAACTACAAACGCAGAATGTTGGAACTGATCAAGGCGGCAGATTTAGGAATCGAAGATTTCAAAGTTGAGAAAGTTGATTTGTCAGAATTGCCGAAAGGCATGGACAAGCGCGTAAGGGATATGTTATCCAAGAGGATTGCTGAAGAGAACGCGCAAGTTGTTGACGTGGTAACCGTCCATCGGAAGTATGATTCGAATGGCATTCATAGTGGATTTGAAGAGTTCTCACTCGATCATCAAGAATCCGCAGGAACGCAGAAGTTCTTTTCGTTGACTGGTCCTATTCTTCACGTACTTGAGAATGGTTTTATCCTGGCTGTCGACGAGTTAGATTCAAAACTACATCCCAACCTGGTGTGTAAGTTGGTTGCTCTTTTCAACTCCAAAGAGTCGAATCCAAAAAATGCGCAGTTAATTTTCAATACGCATGATACTAATCTCTTGAGTTCAGGACTTTTCCGAAGAGATCAGATTTGGTTCACTGCCAAAGGTCGATATGGTGATGCTAAGCTTTACCCTTTGACTGACTACAAGTCACGCAAGGATGAAAACTTTGAAGACAACTACATTCATGGAAAGTATGGTGCCATTCCGTACCTCGATGACTTCAGTGACTTGATCCATTCTAACCTGCTTTTGAATAATGAAGGATAAGAAAGCAGTTCAGGAAGCTGACCGACAAAGACACCTCGAACAGAGAAATGCAGCGAAGCTTCGCAGACGTGGCGAACCCATGCTTCAACGGACCGGCGAAGAAACCAAAGATCCTAATCCTGTAATTTTGGTGGTTTGCGAGGGTAAGAATACTGAACCTTCATACTTCAGACAGTTCAAACTTTCATCTGCCACTATCAAAACAGTTGGGAAAGGGATGAATACTCTCTCGCTTGTGCAGGAAGCTCTTGTGTTGAGTACGAAAGGAAAATATGAACAAGTCTGGTGTATATTCGATAAAGATCAGTTTTCGGCCCAAGATTTTAATTCCGCAATCACGCTTGCTACCGCCAGCGGTTTTCATGTAGGTTATTCTAACCAGGCTTTTGAATATTGGTTTATCCTGCACTTTGAAGATCATCAAGGCGGGACGATGCCACGTACAGACTACGATCCCAAATTAAACGGCTATCTAAAACCATTCGGCGTTTCGTATGATGGCAAAGAAAGTAAACTTGTCTCTCCTGAATTTTTCGAACTGATGTTGACCACCGATGAGAAGTTGGGTAAAGCTCGCATAGATCTGGCCATCGCCCGGGCGGAAAGAAACTATAACGCTAAGGGCAACTACGCAAGCCCTGCCACGTTAGAATCCGTCACCACTGTCTTTGAACTGGTGAGAGTTATCCAGAATCACATGTGAAGATCATGTCTTGTTGACGTGATCGACAAGTTGAAGTAACAACATTCAAACTCCTTCACGCGCACTTTCATTTGTATTACAGTATCGCACCCGGAAGCTCTCATAGGAGATCATCTCCAGTCTCTTTGCTCTAAAGCTGTAAGCGAAAAAGTGAATGGGTTCAAGAGATACTCTTGTTCTGAACAAGATCTCTTTTTTGATCGTTTGTGTACTGGATAAAATAGTTCGGCCTCGGACCAACGTCGAATGGAACTTAGTTTATCTTAGCTTTTCAAAGTATTTGGTCTTCAGGTCCTCCACTAGTTGTTGGGTTTCGATCATTCGCCACATTGGAATTTGCGGCGAAAGTGCAAGATCGGCATGGAGATTGCCATGCCATTCATCGATGAATTTAGAAATCGATGGTTCAGCAATTTCAATTCTAACTTCATTTCCAGATGAGACATCAGTGCCTGATAAGTTTGCCCCATTAATTTTGGGATTGACCAAGTGAACGAGATACATTGTCGCTGGCTTATAGGGACTTGATCGGTCGATTTTCTGGACATCAAACAAAGGAAAAGATGCAAAATAGTATTGAGGATTCGCTGTTGAACAATCAACGAACGCGAGAAAAACCGCAGACAACAGAAATTCCCCACTAGCAAATCGCAGAACCTTTCGCTTTGATTCATATAATTTCAACCAATTAGATATCGGCTCACTTAGCCCATTGGCAGTCTTTAAGTTTGGGTCGTATAATTCATTAATAAAATGTATCAGGTGAACAATTGACTTCAAATGAACTCCGCCTCCAAATCCATGTTTCTTTGGGTGGGCGTAGTAGTTTCTTACCTGCCGTAAAAAATTCGTATCAGTTGGAAAGTTGGCAACAAAATGACCGTTTTGATTCAACCAATCAAAAAGATTTTTGAGATCACGCCTTTTCTCGCCTTTCTTAGTTTTCTTATGCCAAGGCTCCCCTGTAAGTTGTTCATATCTCCAAACCATTCCCATTTCTACGAGCATTGTCATTTGTGCAGCAGCGATGTCAAAAAATTCATACTCAAAGTAGCTGTGAGCAATTAGCTTCTTGATCGCACGATATTGCTTATGAACTTCCGAGTGAACGGATGAGATCAAATTTAATTTCGGAAGATATGTTTCCTGGAAGGATTCCCATGTGTATTCCCGGAAAGCACTCCATCTGGAATCTTTCTCAAGAGGTATAAAGTCGTTCATGTCAAAATACTTTTTGTGGCGCTGCATAAGATTTTTTTGCAATCAGATGTCCTTCTAAGGGTTAATCGCATTCTGATTTTAATGCCCGAGCGAAAAGGTTAGGTATGTGCACACTGAATGATGCTTGGAACATTTTTCAACTTCGTCAAGCTTAAAAAGTATAATGCCTACCTTTTTTTCCTTTTTTAATTCTCGTCTTCGGATCATAATTAAATTAGAAATCAAATTATTGCACAAGCAGATCATATTAATATCCCTCTCTGGATCAAACATCTTTGTTACCACGCTCAAGACCTTTTCCTTTTCATCTTCATGGACAAAGGTCATTGAATCCTTGAGGTCCCAGTTCAATATTTCTGCCCCTGTTGCAGAATTGTGAACCTGAAACATGTCGGCATGTGGAAATATTCGGAGGCCGTGCTTATAGCAATTATATTCACGTCGGTCCGAAAGATCGTTGGCGACAATTTTTAAGATCTTCACTATAGCTTCCAGTGACTCAGGGAAATCCTTGTTGTCGCGGAGGTCAAGTAAGCCGTAGAACAAGTACTGCAAGGTTTTAATCTTAGCATCTCCCTGCGTGACCTCTTGGTCGAGAAAATCCAATCCGCCTTTGCCCTCAGCAAAGGATCGTATGTCCCAATAGTGGTCTTTCTTCTTAACCAAGTTTTTTAGAATTCTGGAGTCGTTAACAACTCCGTCAACAGGTCGCAACGAGAAAATCAGTTCGAATAACGTCTCAATTGCCTGAAAATATGTTTGCCTAATATCAATCTTGATGCTTCTTAGGTGATCTTCCAACGAGTAGTCGAAGATTTCGAGTGGGAACGACGTTGGATTTTCCTTTAGCGCGTCCATCTCCTTTTTCAATCTTAGCGCACGGTATGCGTAATAGTCTGCTTGAAAACCTAGGTAGAATTCTTTTGCATTTATCATATCGTTTTCCATTATAACCCGGATCACGGAATCAATTTTTTAACCAGATCAGTCAAGTTTACATCTTCGCTGTTCCCATGACAAGTCAAAGCTGACAATGATCTGCGCAGTCTTTTTGCGCAGATCTCAGAAATTTCAAAGTTTTGCTCAGAATTTTGACTTTCACGAGCCATTTGGGACAATTTCCATGAGATTGTTACAATTCGTCGGTCTCATAATCTATAAAATGGCAGTTGTCCAAGTCACAAAGGCGTACCTAAACCCGCCAAATCGCGGGAAAAATGAGGATTTAGATGGTTCCCGAAATGCTTCATATGCTTAAACGAAGCTCTTATGCAAGTTAGTTTTAGGTATCGTTTATGGCTTCAACCAAACGGGTTGATCGTCTCTCTTTAAGTCACTATTTTAGTGGTAGCTCGTGGTTCCCCGCCCCGCCTGATCTGCGTGATCGAAAGCCCACTCGGAACCATTTATTAATCTAGACGCTTTGTGCTGCTGCTTTTTCACTGTACCCGTTTTTATCGGTTCGAAAGCCACATTTGGCCACACCGGAACGATACAAAATTATTTTTCATTAAGGCAAGGTCAGAACCGGCAAGTTGCCCTTCGCATTGCCGTTCCGGAGAAACTACGGTGATACGAGATCGCTCAAGATATCCAAGAGCAACAACTCCAAATACTTCCCTATTCCCCAATTCACAAATAGAAACGGTTACGCATCATGTACTTAGAAAAGCTAGAAATCAAGAACTTCAGGTCCATCAGTTACTTACAATTGTATTTCCAGAGGGGATTGAACATCATTATTGGAGAAAACAACACAGGAAAGTCTGCTATCGTTGATGCGCTTCGAATCACTTTAGGTTATGCCAAGCAGTGGAGGGACGTCGGTGTTCGAAACGACGAGGACTTTCATGTTGATGTTTCTGAAATTAAAGACCTACTGGACCCTGTTGAGTTTCATTTGCGATTCAAAATTGAATCACCTCAGGACGCGCATACATTTCATGGTATGCTTGTACAGGATCCTGATGACCCACAACTGCAATGGCTAGAAATGCACTTCAGGTATTTCCTTGAAGAAAATGCATTAGGGACAAAGACGTTGAAATATCGCACATGGGCCGGAGTCCTTGAGGAAAATCAAATAAAAGGAGACGAAGCTCAGCAAATATATTTCAGCTATCTCGCACCACTGAGAAATGCAGAACAAGAATTGCGTCCGTACGCCAAGGAGAATAAAGTCATTTCTCTATTCAAAGAAATGTCGAAATACACGATAACAGTGGCGGGGGTCGAACAATCCAAAGACCTGAATGTGCAAGCAAAGAAAGAATTGGCTGCGAAGCTTAAATCAGTAATCGATGACGCGGACTGGACAGGCTTAATAAAATCTGGTGAAGGATTGGTCAATGAACATTTGGAAAAAGCCGACATTACAAAAAAGAATTCACGTATACATTTAAGGTTGCTTGAATACGAGTATAATAATATTATAAAAGGACTGCTCCTGCGGCGCCCAGCGTATAGTGCCGACCTATTGGCAGGAGATGACACTAAACAAAAATTTTTCGATATAAATCAAAATGGACTTGGAGAGAATAATTTGATATATGCTTCCGCCGTGCTTGGGGATCTGAAGAATCGTAGAATACTGAAGAAGGAGCAATACTACGCACTGCTCATCGAAGAGCCAGAGGCACACCTCCATCCCCAAAAACAAAATACTTTTTTCAATTACCTGAATAACCTTCAGGATTTTGAGGTTCAGGTATTCATAACATCCCACTCGCCCACGCTGACAGCTAAATCTGATCTGGATAGTATAATCATTCTCCAGAAGCAGCTGAATCAAATTAGCTCCTTTACATTCAATAAGTCTCCGCTCACTAAGGAAAACAAAAGCTACCTTAGAAAATTCGTCGACGTAACCAAATCACAACTCTTCTTTTCTAATGGGACAATACTTGTAGAAGGAATTTCAGAAGCTTTGCTTTTACCAGTATTCGCAAAAATGGTCGGCGAAAAATACGATCTTGATAAAAATGGAATTGAACTAGTCAATATTAACGGTGTTGCTTTTGAATCATTCGCTCGACTTTACAATTCGACCCAAGCCGGACAGCGACTTCCTAGCAGGTGCGCGATAATAACTGATAATGATAAGGGAATCATAACTTCAACTCTTTTTATTGACCAAAGCGCAGGTATTGATAAGAATCTTTCCAAGGAAATATTTACTTGTCTACTGAACAAGAATTTCATTAATAGCGACAACAGGGTAGTCAACTATTCCGGCGATTCTGATTTACTGTTACCGGCAAATGTTCAAGCACACGAGGCACACATAAAGACCAGACTATCAGCGAACGTTTCCAAAATATCAAGCCGCGCAGCGAACGCGATGACCTATTCATCCGGCAACTTGAAATCATATCTCGCAGAGTACACATTTGAATTCGAATTATTGACGGCCAGCGATTTCAATTTCAAAGTCGTGCGTGGGATTTACACTGCAATGCATAACAGGACAGATTTTTTGTCAACAGGTACTTTGCAAGAAAAAGCAATGGACCTGTTAGAAAGGCTCAACAAAAACAAGGACAAGTCTCAACTCGCTGAAAACCTTTCATACTTTTTAGAAACCCGGCCAAAATCGAGAGGTAAATTTATTATTCCGGACTATTTGAGTAATGCAATAAAATGGGTCGTTGATGGCGAATAGTTTAAGCGATAATCAAAAGCAAATATTAAACTTTCGGCATGGGTTAGTTACTGTTAAGGCATGCCCCGGAAGTGGGAAAACATATTCCGTGGCTGCCAGGATCGCGATGATGCTGTCAGAACGAGATTTCATTCGAAAAGGAATCGCGGCACTCTCCTTTACGAATGTGGCTTGTGATGAAATAAATGACAAACTTAAGTCCGAGTTTAACATCAAATGGTTTGGGACTCATCCTCACTTTCTCGGAACCATCGATAGCTTTATTAATCGATATATCTTTTTGCCATTTGGGCACCTTGTAATGGGATGCAACAAGAGGCCTGAACTTGTTGGAAAACCATATTCCCACTGGACGAAAGGAAAAGGGGAACGGAGATACTTTAAGGGCCAATGCGTTGGAGCAAATCCCGATGAGTTCTTCGACTGTACCACGTTCGATATTACAGATACCTTAATTCCCATTGTCCCAAATCAACTGTTTCCCTTTAGTTGGAAGAAATACTACAACCAAGACGGTTCCGTTTTTAAAAAAATTCGGGATATTATCGATGTAAAGAAGAAATTCTTCAAAGAAGGCTATGCCAACCAATCAGACGCAAATTATCACGCGTTGAAGGTGCTCCAGAAGTATCCGCTAATCGCGGAAAGTGTTGCCCATCAATTCGACTATTTTATCATCGATGAGGCGCAGGATACCGATGAGGTCCAAATGGCAATTATCGAGATTCTCAATAGCAAGGGTGCATCCAACATTATGCTAGTGGGCGACCGAGACCAGTCAATTTTCGAGTGGAACGATGCCACGCCGGAATTGTTCGACAAGAAATATGATGAGTGGGGAAAAATACACTTAAGTGAAAATAGACGGAGTTCAAGGAACATATGTAACGTAATACAAAATCTGTCTACCTTCCAACGGATATTTGCAGTCAATCCAGAAGTTGTGAACTACGACTATTTACCAGAGATTGTAGGCTTCAAACTTCCATCCATTTCCAAGACTGCGCCGGTTACAGAATTCGAAAGCAAAAAGTCGCTGTTGCCGTCCTTACAGTACTTCTTTGCTTTGTGTGAGCAGCATGGCATTGAGATCAACAAATCAAACGTGGCGGTGTTGTACCGAGGCAATGCTTTTGGCCGATATCTGGATATCAATAGGGACATCTACGACCATGACAAGATCCCTTGGATCGCCAAGAACTATCATGTAAGAGATATTGTGCGTGGAAAATTCTTGTTTGAGAATGGCATCTTTGATGAAGCGTATAAAATCCTAGAGAAAGGTTATTTAGAAGGTATTAATAAAACGCATGATCCGAGTTTCTATTGCAACAGCGAATTTATAAAACAACATATAGAGAAGACCGATTTCAAACTCCATCGTGAGGAAGTTTTCCGTTTCGTAAACTGCTTACCCCGTATTGACGATTTGACATTACGTCAATGGATTCAGAAGTCAAATCAAAAATTAACTGCAGCTGGGTACAATTTTACTTTGTCAGTGATCAATGCTAATTCAGACGTGGCGATAAAAGATCTTTTTGCAGGTGACGTTAATAAAAATGATCTGCATAAATTCTCCTACGGAACAATTCATTCCGCAAAAGGCAAAACTTTCGAGGCTGTACTGCTTCTCGTAGGTAAAAAGCCAGGCAACAAAAGCGCTTACAAAAAAATACTTGAAGCGGGGCCAAAGCCGGGTGAAGAGGAGGAGTTGCGAAATATTTATGTGGCAATATCAAGGCCTAGAAAAATATTAATGATCGCTGTCCCCAACGAAGACATTTCCGTATGGAAGAGAAAATTGAAAATAAAGTAGTACCGTAGAAATATTACGACTATGCCAAACCTCCACGATGAGATTGTATCACTCGTAAAGAAAAAGCCGTTCTTAGTAATTCAATTCTCCGAGGCTGAATGGGAAGCCCTTGAGGAATCGCCGAAGGGCATCTCAGAATTCACTATCGCCAGAAAACATGATGCTTTCCACAATGTTTCCGAACATAGGTTTTGTCTATTGCTAGGCGACAGAGGCAGGGAAGGAATTTACGTTGGTATTTTCGCTAATAAGACTAGGATCAGTACGTTGGAAACTCGAGTCAAAATAAAAAATGTAAAACGAATACAACCGAGGACAAAAGTCGACTTGTTTGGACTCCTGGCAACGGATAAGCTAACCTCACAAATAGAATCCAGATTGGAGGGAGAGTTGATCAAAGCGTTAACGCCTGGCCAGAGCGAAAGATTAGCTCAGCGCTTGTTAGAGATCAATTTTAATAAATCCATTATTGAAGAACTATTCAACGCGCTTAGTCGAAATCGGAAATTCAGCAATGCTAAATCGCTCCAGGAGGATGCATTGAATATGGTCCTTAAGGCGTTTGGACGTAGACGGACGCCTAAAGTAGACAAGGTGTTCATATCTTCTGAAGAAACTGCGCTTGATAGTATTGTCCATATCGTTGAAGATTCGGTCATAGAGCATGACGCGCGCAGCATACCCGGTTACGAATTGATTCAAAGCTTTGTAACAGGAAGAGCCATTTTCAAGAGTGGCGATGGAAGGCGGCTGGAGGTCTTTACTGCCAATCGTCGAAGGCTTGAAAAAGTTCTGGGTGTTGATTTGATCTATGTAAATAAAATTAGAGGGAACGTAATCATGGTTCAATACAAGATGCTTGAGGCGGTGAGGGACAAAGACGATAGAATTATTGATTGGAACTATCGTCACAACGAACAACTGACTAAAGAGATATTGAGAATGAAAACATTTACCGGAAAAACTCTGCCTAGTGAATTTGAATACAGACTTAATTCAGACGCTTTTTATATGAAATTTGTAAAGAGGGACGGTTCCCTTGAGGACACTGCAATGATAATACCGTTAAACCACTACGAGACCATCAAGCAAAAGCCAAACGCCCAAGGACAAACTTCGACCATAAGCTACAATGGTCTTGATGGTCTTTATTTACGTCCAAGTGGGTTTATAGAATTGATGAAGACTGGATATATTGGATCGTATTCAACTTTAGGCGACAATTTTCAAGATCTCATTAACCTTGTACTTGATGGAGATAAGTCGATAGTGGCTGCTATCGAGGAATCGGATGAATTTCCATTCGACGAACCCTCTGCGGATGGAGAAAGTAATTCAAATATTGATGATAGTTCCTACGATGATCTCCCCTTTTGAGTCAACACCGGGTGGAACTAATTCCAACCTACCTTATTAATATCTATTATACGATCTGAGAAATTCTGGATCAGTCCTTGGCCCATAAAATCTATTTTCTGGTGCATCAATGAAACATTGTGAAATGCCGTCGAAAACGTCTGGTTTAATTGGATTCGACGCGTTGGGATTGTGAAAAATACACATCGTATCTTCCCATACTTCATAGTAGTCATCGCTTTCTATATTTTCCGAAATGATCTTAGGATTATAAGTCGGCGACCTGAAGTCAGTAGTCTCGGATATTTTTACAATCACTAATGAATGCCCATCCATCTTTGCCAACTTCCCGTACCTGTTGAAGGTATCGATTGTCGCGTTGTTACAAAATAGAACCGCGCTTACGTTTTCAGCACCGGGTTGGTTAAAAAAATTTGAAGGAATCTCTTTGTGTTTGTATTTATGTTTTTCGATGACTTCAGGAATAGGTAAGGTTTTATTATCAAGACAAATCGTCACACTACCATTCTCAATGACTGTTTTATAGCGAACACCGTATAAATAACTTCTTAAAGCCATTCCAGCGTACGGTAGCAAGTTTTGCATGTGATAGTCATGAATTGCAATTATGAATGGCCTGTCTTTCATATGATCTAATTCCCAATACTTCTTTTGCAGTTTCGAGAACAAAGAACTTCCGAACTTTATCGGTAAATAATCCGAAGTCAACCTATAGGCCTCAACGTCGTCCGAGGGGTACGGTTCATCAAATTTTGCGTCCGAATTGACTGTCGTAGCCTCAAGAGCAATAGATATATCTCTTTTTTCAATCAAGTAGTCTGGCGCGTGAAACGAATGATCAAATTCAAAACTCTGGTACTTAAGGAAAATGTACAAGTACAATTCCCATAGACGCGCATTGAATCCTGTACTTTGAAAGTCTTTGATATAATTACCATCTACGTCGACGTAGGCGTACACCGCTTCGCCAATGAAAGATCTCGCAACCTTGTATATCGGATCATTTAAAAGCACTATAAATAGTTTGTGCAGTTTATCCTCTTTAGCAATCACTCGATAAAGCTCGTTTGGCTTTCCCGTCTCGTCACCCTGTGGATGCACTTGACTGCCCTCGCCATGGACCTTGATAAACTTCTCTTCAAGCTCCAAGAAAGCTTCAGCTGGCGAATCATAGAACTTCAACGGGGGTTCAATTGTCCTGAACCGTTTGTTAGCATCTCTTCCTAAAACAACGCTCCCGAAGTCTCCATCAAATCTGTCTTTCGCAATTACACCATAAATTGTCCCTTCGTCGTTTTTGTAATATGCAACCTCTTCAAGTAACGGCATGAAGTGAGCATTCCGGGAATAACAAACAGCGTTAAACTCACTTTGGTTAATTTGAATTATCTTCATTTGATTACGTATAAGAAACCTAACGTAACTTTACCACGATTTCTCAAGGGCTTTCCTAAAACGGCATCTTTTATTCCTTGTTGGTCGCAATCTCCGATATACCGGATGTCTCACACTTCCATCAAGCCCCTCAGCGACAAAAGTAAAACACTAATGTACTTAGTAATTATAAACTAGCATTGTTAGTTTTGGATATGCGAAATTAGCGTAAAAATGTGGTTTTAAATAAGAGTCGACATCTGGTCGGACTTTTTTTGTCAAATCGTCTTGAAAAAAAGGGAGACTGCAGTTAACAGTCTCCAACGGGTGACTTAAAGTATCCCCTCGTCTGCGAAAGAAAAGTAATGTTCGCTTGTGATAACGATATGGTCGAGTAACTGGATTTCAAGAAATCGTGCTCCTTCGCGAATCTTCTTTGTCAGATCCATGTCCGCTTGACTTGGCTTTGTGTTACCGGAGGGGTGATTGTGCGAGAGGATTATTCCCGATGCGCCGGCTTTCAGAGCTGCAGCGAAGATTAGTTTCGGATCAGCAACGCATCCAGCGATTCCACCAGTTGAAATTTCTACGATACCCAAGACGCGGTTGGC
>Ga0209050_1001002_pt1 | contig 35414 bp, 39 predicted proteins | sample Araplavi_mTSA_r2_FD_184276 | JGI IMG/M metagenome (GOLD analysis project Ga0209050, IMG submission 184276) | Arabidopsis root microbial communities from North Carolina, USA - plate scrape MF_Cvi_mTSA_r2 (SPAdes) (version 2) | ecosystem: Host-associated > Plants > Roots > Endosphere | place: USA... | reverse complement strand
CTGCTAGCGATTTTATCGAGCTACGGCGATGACGATGAGTTTCTCGTTGAGGACGCTGCGTCCGGATTTGACGAACCATCAATTTACGTCGCAGCCGTTCGCCCTCGCTCTTCTGCCGAATTCGTCTCTGGGCGCGAAAGTGATTATGTAGCGGACCGAGATGGACAGGGTTGCATCATTATTGGAACTTCGCGTGGTTGCTTCAGGTTATAGGACCACTCGGGGCCGCAAGCTCGTCCGGAAGCGATGGTTACGCGTGATAGACGGCGTACCGCCGTCACGATCGGATGCCGATTGGGTTCACCGGTATGCCAATAATAGGAAGAGGATATGAATGATCGCAGTCCAGTAGCCTGTACGAACAGGCCAGGCCGGATAGCGGCCGTACCGCTTATCGTTGGCCTCGTTGTCATGCTCAATCTAATAGCATTTGCAGTTCGGATTTTGCGATAGTCTCTTGCTCCCTTTGCTCAAGGACGGTGTTGCGAGACCATGGCCGGCGAGAACGCTGAGTAAAGGCTGCTGGACTGTGAGCGGCGCTTTTCATGGGAAATTGGCTCGGCTCGCGACAGCTTCCCACACCTTTGTCAATCGGTCGAAGGTGATGGGCAGATTCGAAGTTTGGTATCCGTAGCATAAAGAGTGAAAAGGGCCCGCTGGACAAGGGCCTCGCCTCGCCACTCGGTGGCGAACTTAAACAGGCGGTCGTTGCGTATGCCTGCGAGTGAGGCTACGCCTCACTACACCGGCCGCAATGTTGCACCCCAAGCCGCATGTTGCGGCCAAGAGGCGGGTAGGAGTTGCTGAAAAGGAAAGCTACCCGGCCTTTGCACAATATTTTGTGCGTTGCACAAAATATTGTGTTATACTGCGCTCCGTGGTGAAGTTATCGATGACTTCGCCCTTGTAGCACCACATTCTAGGATCGTTCTGGAGGCACTGCGCAGATAGCGTGGGCCCCCCAACTCCGCACCGCGCAGATAGCACGGGCTGGAGGTTTGATTTAAGTATTGGCATTACATTGAAACGAAGCCCGCGCGACGCGGGCTTTTTTTTATTTGCGCAGCGGTATGGATAGGGCACGTAAAGTGCGACTGCACGGTCTGCTAGCTGAGTGATTTTGGGGGGTGATGCGCCCCGAAATGTGGCCATCTGGCACGGGAGCCAATTGCGCTAGTTCCGCGATCGCCCAAGGCGACCCCGAGACAAGTTTCCATCGTTAAAGAGCCAGTCCAGGCCAAAAAACGCGCAAGAAATCTAAGAATGAGGAGTCGCTTCTTTATTACTTACCACCACCGGTTGCTGGGAGTCCGCCTCAGCTTGAATGCAAAGCTCGAATGCGACGTACCGGAGCTAGAGAAGTGCTAGGCAATGCAATGCTTCGCCGGCGTGCCACGTCGAAGAGGACCCGCATGATGACAGGTGTTTTGACGGCATGTATTCGTAGAAGCGCTTCAGCGTAGAACCGACTGTGGATCCCCATCATCTCAATAGCCCGATCAATCGTTTCGGAGAGCTTGTGGTTTGTCCTGGATACAGGGAACTGCAGGATGGCTCCGAACCCTGCAACATCCAATGCTGTCGCAAACTCGGGAATTGGCGCGTGCTTGGCTGAGCGTCGATCCAGTAATATATTCTGGTCATTTGAATTCAACGCACGCCGCGGGCCATTTTGGGAGAGTACCCTGATTGCCACATATTGTGGCACGGCATGCACTTGCAGGTACTGCCAAGCGAGTACACATCCGGAAGATGCCTCCATTTCGATTGCCGCATCGACGGCCAGGGCCATGGCTTCGTCGGGTCGAGTGAAATCTTTCATATAGCCTCCGTCTCAGTAAGTGCATTGCTGCGGACTGGAACAGACAAAGTCGGGGCAGCCACTGACCATAGCACGAACACAACCCAGCGCCTAAGCATATATATGGATCGATTCGGCGTCACGATAGTCATTGTGATTTGCGCACGAACTTCGCTAGCGAGATAAAGGAATGGTGCCGCCATTGCGCATTGGCAGCGCTTCCTGGAAGTGAATCGCCTGTTTGCCGAGGAGACAGCGCGGCAGGCCAAGCCGGGCGCGCTGGTCTGGATTCACGACTACAATCTATGGATGGTGCCGGCTTTCCTCCGCCCGCTGCGGCCAGACCTGAAGCTGGCCTTCTTCCACCATACAGCCTTCCCGTCGAGCGATATCTTCAATATTCTCCCTTGGCGCCGCGATGTCATCGGCAGCCTGATGCAGTGCGACTATGTCGGATTTCATATTCCCCGCTACGTGGAAAACTTCGTGGATGCGGTGCGTTCATATGCGCCTGTGACGATCCGCAGCACCGTGCCGTGTGCGCCGCGTTTTCTCACGTTCGGCTGTGCGCTCGGCGTCGAGAGCATGACGACACATATACAGATGGGCGACCGCACCATCGGCCTGGGCGCCCACCCCGTCGGAACGGATGTGGCGCTGATCGAAGGCATTGTGCGGGAGCCTCAGGTGCTGGACCAGGTCGAAGCGATCCGGGATTACCTTGACGGCGTCACGGGTATTGTCTCGATCGAGCGGCTCGATTACGTCAAGGGGACTCTGGAAAAGCTGCGGGCATTTGAACGCCTGCTGGAACTGCATCCCGAGCACATTGGCAAGGTGACCCTCCTGAATATCATTACCCCGGCCGCGCCCGGGATGGAGATCTACGAAAGCCTGCGCGTCGAGCTGGACCGAACGATCGGCAGGATCAACGGACGTTTCTCCACACTGAACTGGGTGCCGGTGCGCTACTTCTATCGCAGCATCCCGTTCGAAGAAGTTGTCGCGCACTACGCTGCGTGCGACATCGCCTGGATCGCGCCGCTGCGGGACGGTTTGAATCTGGTGGCCAAGGAATTCGTCGCCACGAAGAGTGCACTGGGAGCGACCGGCGTGTTGATCCTGTCGGAATTCGCCGGCGCGGCAGTGGAATTGCATGGTGCCCTGCTGACCAATCCGTACGACGCAAATTCCATGACGGCGGTGCTGCACCAGGCATTGACCATGGGCGAGGAGGAGCGCGCATACCGGATCGGACGGCTGTCCCTGATCGTCGAAGAGCATGACGTGGCCCGATGGGGAACGGACTTTATCGGGGAAGCGACCCGTGGCGGTCGCTTGCACGAGGTCGATGCGGCGGACGATGCCGTGCGGGCAGCGTGAGGTGGCGCCATGGATCTACTCTTCTTGGGAAATGGTGTCGTCGCCTGGTCGCAGGCATTGGCCGCGGCCGTCGTCGTCTGGATCGGGCTGGTTGGGTTAAAGGGAGTGGTTGCGCGGCGCTTGGCGCGCTTTGCCGCTACGACCGAGACGTACCTGGACGACCTGGCGCTGGAGATGTTGGCCGCGACCAGCCGTCTATTCGTGCTGCTGCTGGCGCTGTTGGCGGGTGCGTACTGCCTGGAGCTTCCGCCGAAGGCAACCACCCTTGTCGGGCATGTCGCGATCGCAAGCTGTCTGTTGCAGGCTGCCCGATGGGCGGATGTCGGCTTGCACAATTGGCTGCATCGATACCGGATCGATCGCAATGAGACGGATGGCGCGTCGACGACATCGGCTGCGGCGCTCGACTTCATTGCGCGAAGCGCGCTGTGGCTGATCGTCATCCTGATGATTCTGGATAACATCGGCGTCAACATTACGACGCTGATCGCCAGTCTGGGCGTAGGCGGCATCGCGGTCGCGCTTGCGTTGCAGAATATCCTGGGGGATCTGTTCTCCTCGCTGTCCATCGTACTCGACAAGCCGTTCGTTGTCGGAGATTTCATCACCGTCGACGATATCGCCGGTACGGTGGAGTATGTCGGATTAAAGACAACGCGCATCCGAGGGCTGGGCGGCGAGCAGGTCGTCTTTTCCAACAGCGACTTGCTGAAGAGCCGCATTCGGAACTACAAGCGCATGCAGACGCGGCGCATCGTGTTCGGGATCGGGGTGACTTACGAGACGGTGCGGGAGAAACTCACACGGATACCGGAAATGTTGAAAGACATTGTTGCGGGACAAAGTGGCGTGGCATTTGACCGCGCGCATTTCAAGGCCTTCGGCGATTCTGCGTTGCAGTTCGAGATTGTCTACATTGTGCAGACGCCGGATTACGCGCTGTACATGGATATTCAGCAGAGAATCAACTTTGGCATCTTTGAGAGATTCGAGCAGGAGGGTATTGCGTTCGCATACCCAACAACGACTGTTCACTTCGTGAGAACTTGAGGTGGTGCCGCCGGCCGCGGTGGTACTGCGGAGTAACCATTTCGGGCGACGTTGATTCGATCAAGACGGTATGCTACTCGCTTGCGTTCTGTGATGTTCGTAGGAACGCGAAATGGTTCATGTTTGGTGTGGACTTCTTAATCACCGGCGAAAGGGAGGCAGTGATGAGAAAAGTGTTGATAAAAGGAGGGCTCTTAGCCGCGTTGGCATTGACCTTATCCATGGGACACGCTGCGGGAAAGAACGAGATCAAGCCTCAGAAGACGCCAGGCGGTATCGAGTATGTGAGCGGTGGTGTGGGGCAGTCGCGCTCGACAACGATGGAATCGATGCGCAAGGACTACAATTTCAGGCTGACGTTTGCTCGCCCGAAGACGGGCGCCTATCTTGCTGATGTCAAGCTTAATGTGGTCGATGTCAACAGCAATAAGCCGGTAATCGAAGGGTTGTCCGTGGGCCCGATGTTTTTTGCCAATTTACCCGCCGGGAAGTATGCCGTGACGGCTGAATCAGAAGGCGTGGCGCAAACGAAGCGCACAACGGTCGCAGAAGGACGGCCGCGGGGGATGGTATTCTACTTCGCAAAGCCCTGACGGTATGGCAGCGGCATGCTAACCGGGTGGCGTCCCGGCGAAGTGCGTGCTAAATGGGATGCCTGGAGCTTTCTGCTGGTGGAGCAAACCTCCTATGGCCGACCGAAAAAAGTGCCCGTCGTTGACGGGCTTGTCGCCATGCTGGGAGGGTAAGCTGGACGGCGACGAAATCTCTCGGGCGATATCAGGTCTCAACCAGGTCCTGCAGCACCTGTTGCAGTCGGACGGCCGGATCGCCCGTGCAGCGCCCAATCAGTAGGTGCCTGACTTCCATGTAGAATCCATCGACGAAGCGGGCGGCTCGTCGCGACCGGGGTCGGGCCTTCCATCGCTGACGGATCTCAAGCTCGTACATAGTCCAGGCCGTAGGCTGGTTTTCGGAAGTTGGCGTTGTCAAGATGAGCAATGTTGAATGATCGGCACGTTGGTCTGGTGAATAGCCATTGCACTTTCCATGGAAGTCAAAAGAGCGCTGTACACAGTGCTTCGCACCGGTTTCGGTCACCTGCGTCGACGCAACGCATTCACGGCCAGTGGCGAGCCAAGAGCGCCCTGAAACTTTGGATCTCATCAAAAAAAATACGCCGATTGAGCCTATCTCGCAAGAAGAAGTTGCTCATACGCTGCACAGATTGCACTGATGTCTTGAACGGCCACGCGTGCCGCGCTTGTAGGTCCGTACCTGATTTTTGTGTGTGAGCCGGGATGCGTGGCTGGGCTCTCCCTGTGGTGGGAGATCGGTATGCGTTTTCGTTGAACTATCGCGGGGCTCACCTTGAATCGTCTCACTGGAGATGTCAGAATGTACGTGCATCTTGTGGGAATCGCTCTCACGACGCTCCTTTTACTCTCCATCGCGGAGATGTGATCGGATCCTGCAACGCAGAGTTGCAGGCGTTGCGGTCGTCACCCGTCCTCAGCTTACCAGGATTGCTTCTGGTATTTGCCATCGCAAGATGGTCGTTTCCAGCCTGGCGCCAGTCAGGCAGAGAAGGTGTGGTTACGGTACTTGCCCCCGTATGCCGACGCCATTCCGGAGCAAGTAGTCAGCCATCTGATCGGATCCTCGTTGCGCCATCGTCACTCCCGTGGGAGTGCTGATGGCGCTTTCTTTTCTGGCGGTCACTGCAAGTGCGAGGCTGGCGGGCACAACGCCAGAGGGGGGGCTGGCGACTGCGGAGCGGAGTCTGGTGACGCAGCACGCCGCATCATTGACTGGGGCGCCATGCGGTAACTGGCCTGGAGGTATCTGCTTATTACTGAGTTTTTATGGTGATGGGAACTGTGCGTTTGGTATCGAGGTTGCATACGACTCCATGTTGCGTGAGTATCCCACGCGAGAACAGTTCATATAGCAGGTGTGCTGCGTGGCGCACGATCACGTCGTTGATGAAAAGCCCTTGCGCCGCAAGTGACAACCGCACTGAACACGAAGGTGAGCCGTCTTCCGCCTGACCTCCATCCAGCAGCTCAGGATAGAGCTCCGTCACGCATGGCATCCGCTCGGCATTCTCTGCGCGCCTGCCAGCATTCGGTTTGCCGGGGACGCCCAGCACAACCTGGCCGTCATGTTCACTATTGCCCAGGTCGAGCCAGTACCGATACCGATCTCCGGAGAACAAATACTCGTGAATGGCGCGACGTGCCATACGAGTGTCCACGCAGCTGATGAGAATGTCCGCGACGTGTCCCCGGTGGTAGTCGAGGCGCCCCCAGAATTGCTCTATCTGGCAAACACTGGCCTCCCAATCGAGACCATAGAAATGATTCAGCCGGGTGATGGTGATGGCCGCCTTGCTGCCGCCGATATCGGCTGGGCTATACAGTTGGCGGCCCACGTTCGCCTCCGTGACCGCATCCGGATCGAACGCGTGAACGTGAAGCCCATGTGGATGCCCTAGCGCCTTGATGGCAATATCTAGGCGGGCCAGGCAAGCCGCCATTTGCGCGCCATTGCCGCCGACGCCCGCAATGTGGACGCTAACACGGCGGTCAAGGAGCCGTTGGTCGATGTGGTGAACAAACTTCGCCATTTTTCCTCCCGCATGTACATCATTTGGCACCGTACAGATGCCGCTCCACCAACTCCCCTAGAGTCGCGCCAGCGCGCACCAGCGCGCGCTGGGGAAAGGCGACTGGCGGTAGTTCGACCATTTCGGTCCAAAAGGCATATGCACCGCCCGGATGGTTCACCAGTCCTTTTGGCACGTTGGGGTGGGTGAAGTAGGAGCGGAAGAATGCATCCTCCCACTCGGCGAACCTGTCCGTGGTTGTGCCGGTCGGGGTGACCACGTTGCCCCGGCAGATCGCACCGTCCGCCCCCACATTGAAGTACGGCGCGCGCCACATGGGACTTTGCGGCACGGGGCGCTTGCGCCCTTTGTGAGCCCATACGAGCCAATTGCCACCAGAGACCATAAACACCAGAGCAGGATGAGGAACGATCGTGCCGCGCTGGCAAAGCGCGGTTTCGGGACAGCTGAACGCGATGTGGCGACGACGCGGCGGCACCCACCAGACCAATGCATCGGCATCCACGTAGAGCACATTGCCGGGCAGGTATCCGGCATGCGAAGAACTGGCCGAGAGGTCGCCGGAAAGCCGTCGCACCGCACCCGGCGTCACCGGCTTGCCGGCTTGAATAAAGGGGCTTCCGTTGTCCAGCGCGACACGATGGACGCTCGCAAAGCAGCGGGATTCCCGCGCTCCGCGAGATCGGTAGATCAGGATGGCCTGTTCCAATGTCAGATTGGCCGTCTGGTGCAGATTCAGGCGAAAGCGGGCGTGTGGCATATGGGTTACCTCCTTGACCCTATTCTCTCTCGGTCAGGTGGAGGAGCAACCCGTCCAGCAGCCGGATGGCCGCGAGGTTGGGGCTGACCTTGCGCATCCAGCGCCGCATGGCATCAGGCTCGTTGAATGGGAAGGACACTTTCCCGATCTCGTCGCAATATTCCGACTGCCACGCGAGATTGGCGTAGTCGTCGGAGATCTGCACGGTGAGGTCGCCGTCGCGCCAGCACAGGACTGCGCCGAAACCGATGAACATCCCGTCCTCCGCGGGGCAATACTGCGCCGTCGTTCGCGTGCTGTCCAAGGTCGCGGCGAGTTCCCCGGCGCGCTGGACGTAGGGACAGTCCCGGTGGGGCTGGCAGTTCGATGCCGTTGTAGCGATAGCGTTTGACGATTTCCTTGACGTCGATGGACATGGCAATTCTCCCCGTTAAAAGAGTTCGGGCTGGCGGTTCTTCATCCAGTCGTTGCTCAGATCTTCTTCGGCTGCCCCCTCGCCGGAGGAAGCTTCCCTGTACGCCTTGGCCTTGCCTTCCACCGATGTTCCTGCCTCAGACGGCTTGTCCTTCGGTGCGACGGAGGCCTTGGCGTTCGCCTTTGCATTTGGCTTGTTTGTCGCGGCTTTCGCGGATTCTGCAGTTTGGTCGATTGCCTTTGCCGACTGCTTGGCCTGTTCCAGTAGCGGCATAAGCTTGCTTCGGTACGTGCCGATTGCTTCAATAAATCCGGAATCGAAATCCTCCGGCTTTGCAGTGAGCGTGAGGTCTTTGCAGAACTTCGCGTCGGCTTCGTTCAGGGCGCGCGGCATGACACTGATCGTTAGCAGGCCCGAAGTATGGTCGGAGCTGACCAGCATGGCGAAGTGCCGCGATTGGGTCAGTGCGTACAGTTCATCGAAAAGGCTCATGGGTTCCTCCTGTCGTGATCCATGACTCCATGCTATGGCAGCGAAGCCGCTCGTCTAGTGCGCTGCTTGTGGGGAAGCTACGGCTGCGTCGACCGCGTATTGATCGAGATCGATGACAGCGTCCGCCATTTCACTCAGTTCTGGTGTATGCGAGATGAAGTACTCCTGCCGGTACCCGTGGCGGTGACCGCCACGAGTGCAATTGGCAGCGAAACGCCCATTCCAGTGATGGTCGACCTGCCACAAAAGGATAACCCGGATGCCGGCAGCCTTGGCGGCGCGATTGCGGTGGGTAATGATGGTACGGCAAGTTATGTCATCCCTTTGCAACTGCCTCCGGGTAGCGGTGGAATGCAACCGCAATTGACTTTGCAGTACGGAAGTAATAACACCACTGGCGTAGCCGGCCTTGGCTGGAGCATTGGCGGGCTTTCCAATATCGATCGTTGTGGCAAAACTGTAGCGACAGATAACCATGCCGATGGTGTTCGGTTCATGAAGCGCTCGGATCGCTTGTGTCTCGATGGGCAACGCCTGGTGCTCGTTAACGGTCCCGCAGGAGCGGCAGCGGATGATGACGCCTATTGGAGCGATACCGCCGAATACCGCACGGAAGTCGATAGTTTTGCCCGCGTGCGCACAGCAGTGAGCAATGGCAAGCGCGTGTTTACGGTAGAGCAACGTGACGGTCGTGTCTTGACCTATGGCGACACGGCCGACAGTTATGTTGTTGGGTTTGGTCGTAGCGATGGCCAGGCGCATCGTTGGCGCGTCAGCCGTACGGCGGACCGTTCGGGGAATGAGATCGCCTATCAATATTCCGATAAGGGTGATGGTGAAGTTCGCATCCAGTCAGTGCGGTGGGGCGGGAACACGAATGCGGCAAAACCGCATTACGCCATCGCCAAGTTCCACTACGAAGCGCGGCCCGACGTTCGAGAAGCCTACGTAGCGGGTAGTTTGGCGATGGATTCCGAACGCTTGGCCCGTATCGAAACGCGAACTAATACTGATGGCAATGGAAACAGCGGTGTGCTGGTGCATAACTATAACTTGGACTATGAAGTTAGCCCGAGCAGTGGGCGTAGCCTGTTGAAGTCCGTTGAATGGTGCGACCGAAATAGTGTTTGCTTGCCGAAGACCAGTTTTAGCTGGGGCCAGCCAAAAAACGGAAGCGGCGGATTCGTGCAGTTGGGAGGCACTTGGACCGGACCTGACTTGCATATGTTGGGCACAGCCCAGAATATCCCTGGAAGCAACTACGCCACACCTAGTGCGATGGATAGCATTATTGCAGGTGACTTCAACAATGATGGTAAAACGGACCTGCTAGAGCGCTATCGCGTGACGGTCGGCGGAGTACCGAGGCCACAGCGACTATACATATCTAGCGCCAGCGGCTGGACTGAATCGGTCCCGTTTGATCTGACGAGCATCAATCTCGCAGTGATGGAAAGTGGCGATTTTGATGGTGATGGCCTTACCGACCTTCTGGTGGCAGATATGATCGCCGGTTCTGATTCCGCAACTAACTGGCGCATGTGTCTCGGAAAGAATATTTTGGCCGATCGCTTCGATTGCAGAACGTCGGTCAGCTTTCCGACGGACGCTACTAAGCCCGCCAATTTCGAACAGCCCCCTCGGCCGGCGCGCGTAGTGAAAGACTTTAACGCTGATGGTAAGGACGACATCTTCTTCCGCAGCGGGGAAGTTCAATTGCCAGCTTGGAAGGATCCGCGTTACATGTGCCTGTCGACAGGCTCTGGTTTCGACTGTAAGAGTGTGTGGACAGAAGGCGCTACCGATATCGCTTTCGGTGCTGCGAACTCGCGCAATCGCCATTCCGGCAACGTGCACTCTGATGTTGATGGAGACGGTCGTGTGGACAACATTAGCCTTGCGCGCTGTTCGCGTATGCCCCGTGAAGAAGCCGCTGGCGTTGAGTGGCGTTGCGATGCTTTTGGCAGCGACGGTGTCGGAGGCATTCACGTGACGAGCGAAGCCGAGAAGGGCGCCTATTCGATGTGGGGCGAATGGTTCACGTTCCCGGATATGCGCACACTGGTAATGCCACCACCGGATAGTGGCAGTCTAACTGCAGATCTGAATGCCGATGGCTATACCGACCTGGTCTTCGCCGGCGCAGATTTGGACCAAATTGATCCGGACCCACTTCGCTATCGAGCGCATGTTTGCTTCTCGAGAGGCGACAGTCGCGGTGTCTGTAAGGCGTTGCCGCTTCCAGCAAATAGGGATCCTCGGCACCTGGTGATGAACGTCGCCGACTTTGATGGCGATGGCTCGCCGGACGTCCTGCGTCCAGGTTCCGACCTCTGGACCACGAATGACATCGTTGGTTTCGAACTTTGCCGTATCAATGGTGATGGTACGACGCATAGCTGCAGGCCATGGAATGGCCCGACTTACTACGGCGTGAATGAAAAGTTAAGTATCGACGGCGGTCGCCTGGATAACGAGATGACGCGAAAGCGCTCGTCATTCCTGGGTGACTTTAACGGAGATGGGCGTCCGGATATCTTGACGTATCTCGGTGGCAGCAGTTGGCGCATTGATGTCGCTGATGACATGGCCTCTTCTGGCGAGGCGCTGGACCGCCTCGCGACAGCAACCAATGGCTATGGCCATGAGGAGCGGCTTGAGTACGCTTGGTCAAACGATAGTAGCGTATACACCCCGAATGTGCAGCTGCCATCGGGCGACTTGGCACCAGTGGTTGGCAAGCGTTCGCGGCCGATGACGCCAATGGTAAAAAAGGTTCGTCGCGCGGCAAATGGCGGTGGTTGGAACGAAACTACTTATGCTTATGGCGGCTATGCCAACGACCCGAATGGTCGTGGGAATCTTGGTTTCGCGATGGTTAGAAGCACGGATAGGGAAAGTGGTATCACTTCGACGGTGTGGCCATATCAACAGTTTCCGCACGTCGGTGCGCCGCGCTATGCGCGCAGCACCAGTCGCGAAGGAACTATCCTGAGCGACACGGTCGAAACTCGCCAAACTGTGGAGATTGGCCAGGCGAATGGTGTAAGAACGGTGTGGTCCTACGTGTCGAAGAGCGAGACTTCGACCCAAGATCTCGATGAAAGCGACATGGGTAAGGTAACCATCGTCAATAGCGAGATCGACAGCTGGGGCAATATTGGACGGACTGTATCGACTAGCACACGCGATGGTATAAGTTTCACGGCAACCAATGACCCTTCTTTCGAGAACGACGCCACAGCTTGGTTGATTGGCAAACCACGCGAAGTGAAGGAGATTCGCAGCGCAAATGGAAGCGATATTACGCGTACGGTAAATTACACCTATGATGCGCTTGGGCGCTTGCAAACCGAAACGCGGGAAAAGGGCACGGAAAGTCTGCGGACGACGCTTACCTTTGGCCGCAACGTTTTCGGTCAAGTTGAGTCGAGCGTGCTGGATTGGAAGGATCCGGTCACAAAGGCCGTGAAGCAACGTTCCAGCATTATTCGCTACGATAGCATCGGTCGCTTTGTCGAGAGCAAAACCAATGCCCTTGACCACGTCGAAGTCGTGAAATTCGATTCAGGCACCGGTGCACAGACTTCGCTGACAGATGCCAACGGCTTGGAAACGACGATGCTGTCCGATGGTTTTGGTCGCCGCCAGATGCTGCGGGGCCCGGATGGCAATGAGATTTGGACCTTTGTCAAGCAATGTGCGGGGGCTTGTCCTCCGGAAGCCGCGACCGTGACTATTCAATACTCTGCACGCGGCGGTAGTTCGGTCTTGACCGGTGTACCAACGTTGGTGTTCGCGAATGCGCAAGGAAAACCACTCCGTACGCTGACCTGGGGCTTTAACGGCGAACGCATTGCGACGGATGTGCGACATGATAGCAAAGGCCGACCTACGCAGCATTACTGGCCGCGTCTTGTGAGCGATAGCCAGGCGCTTGGTTCGGCAAGTGGTGAGCCACCAGCCAGCGCATTGCAAAAAGAACTGTTCTACGATGACCTCGATCGTGTGGTGATGATTGAAACGCTGGACGAAGCCGGTAATCGTTTGTCGCAGACGACAACATATCGCGGTCCGGTACGAAGCGAAGAGAACGCGCTGCACCACGTTCGCAGCGAACGTCGTGATCAGTGGGGGCGTTTGAGCTCGGCAACCGACGCCAATAATAAAACGACTCTTTACAATTATGATGCGTTCGGCAATCTGACGAAGGTGACGGACCCCCTCGGTAACGAAGTGAATGTGCAGTACGATGTGTTGGGGCGCAAGACCGATCTTGACGATCGCGACATGGGGAAGATTCATTACGATGTCGACCCCGTTGGTCAGGTGTACAAGCAGATCAGCCCCGTGCAGAAGAAGGCTAGTACGTTCACGTCTTTTGAGTATGACAAGCTCGGACGACTGACCGCGCGACTGGAGGGTAGCCTGAAAGCCTATTGGCAGTTCGACTTAGCGGATGGTGAGACCAACTGTGTAAATAAGCGTACCTGTGGTCAATTGGTGCAGGCTTATACGCTGTCCAATACCGCCAAGAACTACACGCGTGAACACAAGTTTGACAATATTGGCCGGCTGATTCAGCAGGTGACGCGGATCGACAATACAAGTTATACCAGTACCACGGACTATGACACGTGGGGCCGTGTAGCGCGCGAGCGCCATCAGCGTGGCAGCGACCTCGAAAAGGTGTTCGAACGACGCTATAACGCATGGGGCCAGCTCTCCCGCATCGAGCGCGGCGGGGCGTTGTTGTGGCAGGCCGTAACACTGGATGCGTCGATGCGACTGACGCATGCGAAACTCGGTAACGAATTGAGTGTTGTCCGCGATTACGACGCGTTGACGGGTTACCTTTCGGGTGCAAGCTTGATCAACTCGACTGGTGGAGAAGAACTCTCCGAAGGGTACAAGTACGATGCACTGGGCAATGTGAAGGTGCGTGAACAGCAATGGCCAGTCTTGGACACAAGTGCCGGACCGGTGCTCGGCTTTGAGGAAACATTTGGCTACGATAAGCTTAATCGTCTCGAATCGGCGGTACTGAAGGCACAGTCTACGAAGCTAACGTTGGAGCAGCAGAGCCAGGTCTTTACTTATGATGATATTGGCAACCTGAAATCCAAGACGGGTACCGGTACCGGGGTGTATAACTACGCTGCCTCCGGCGCTACGTCGGTGCGCCCACACGCAGTGATGTCCATTGCGGGCGTCACTGGCTCGTTCACTTACGACGACAACGGTAATATGTTGACTGCCCCGTTTAGTCGGACGATGACGTGGACTAGTTTTGACATGCCAGCTACGGTCAAGAAAGGAACGCTCACTAGCACTTTTAGTTATGGTCCGGAGCGCCAGCGTACAACTCAAGTGCGTAGCGATGGGATCGAAACTGCCTATGCCGGTGCGATAGAAGTGGAGAAGAAGGGTAATGTCATAACAGTTAAGACCTATTGGCCGTTGGGTCTCGGCATGGAACTTGAAAGTAATGGCACGACTAAGTTGTACTGGACCCACGATGACCGTCTAGGCAGCACTGTGGCGATTAGTGATGCAACCGGCAATGTGGTTGAGCGGTTGGCCTACGACGCGTGGGGCAAACGTCGGCAGTTTGCAGGTAAAACGACGCCCGATACGCTGGACGGCGTGATCGACAATAAGGGCTATACAGGTCACGAAATGCTTGACGGGCAGGACCTGGTGCACATGAATGGCCGCGTGTACGACCCATTCGTTGCTCGCTTCATTAGTGCTGACCCGATCATTCAAGACCCGACGCATAGCCAAAGCTACAATCGTTACAGTTATGTGTGGAATAATCCGACGAATTTGACCGATCCCACCGGATTCGCTGCACAGGGGTCCGGAAACGTTCTGGGTGAGTTGGCTGATGCAAATGCATTTCTGAAGTGCCTTGCAAGCCCAGGAGCATCATGTGGTGGTACGATCGCCAATTGGGCAATTGAAAAGTGGACTGGCGATAGTAAACCTTCCAGTTCGGCCGAGTCTTCCGGAGGAAAGTCTTCTACGTCGAACTCTATCCAAGTAGAAAAGAAAGGTAGTGGCGGATCGGCAAACAGCACCGAATCCGGTGGGCCGTTGGGACCGCCGCCTGGGCAGGGTGGAGCGAATGCCTCTGGAGTACCTCGAATTGAGGATCTTCCGGCTTATGTTGGCGACTCGCTGAAGAAGGCCGGGGTTAAGGTCGAGTATGTCAAAGAGAGCGTTGTTGAATACTTCTCGGATTTACGCGGACAATCAGTACCGGGCCATGAAGATAAGACTTGGGACACAATGCCAGGCGTTTTCTGGAAGAAGACGGTTGTTCTGGCTAAAGAAGACACCTACTGGCGCGACCAAACCAGCCGGAATTTGGCGTTCCACGAGATTGGCCATGCGTTCGACTATTCGGCGAACTGGATTTCCCGACGACTTGATTTCCAACAAGCCTGGGGCAATGATCAAAGCCGCTTCAAGTTGAATTATTACCGGACTCGTCCTTATGAAGCGTTTGCTGAAACCTTTGCTCGATATCATGGAGGGGATAAGACGCTGAGGAAGGACTGGCCAAGTCTTTACGATTACATGAAGGTCTACGATGGTTGTAAAAAGGGTGGATTTGATGGCTGCTAACACGTTCGCTAGGATAATAGCTCTCGTCGCCATACTTTGGCATGCTGCTGCCTTTGCACAGGAGTTGCCTTTTGATTGGTCCTTGACGCCAGCTGATTCGAAATATGATTCGACGGTCGGGAGAAATGATGCCAAGGGATATCTGCGCCTTGGTGACATGGTCATTCTGGTTCCAGGAAATCCGCCTATCAAATGGAAGATAGATATCAGAGAGCGCGAGTATCGCCGTTTCGGAATTGAATGGAGAATTACTGGCGATGTCAGTAATCCAGACTTCGAGGAGTATCGTCGCGGCTTCAACGAAGTGATGGTTGAGGCGATAAAGAAGCGGTACGGGAACGATTTTCTGGAAGGTGTTGAGCGGCGTATTGAGTTGGCCGAGAAGGACTACTTGAAGCGCCACCGGCGCTGATTTGTTTCGGCAAACACGAATCCTGTAGGCCCTGGCGGTAACTACATTTCTGGGCTGGCTCCTTCATTCCCGGTTGGTGGCGGTTGCCCGATAGGTATGCAGTGCGTTGTGGTTCCTGGGCAGAAGCTAGAGAATACTGAAAAGCAGCGCGCTTCGCTGGAGGCCGGGGATTTCCTCGGATACTGGCGGTCTCGGTATAACGATAGCCACGACCCCGTTGCTAGGACAGCTCTGATCGGTTGGCGTTCGCCTCAGTCCGTGCGACAGCCTTCAACGTTCGAAAAATATGCGTCCGGCTTCACCTGGTGGAACCTCCAACGGAACTTAAAGGGAACTGACGCGCAGATAGCGGACACGATGCAACAGATTGGAGTTGATCTCGCTCGCGCCCATGCAGATGCAGTGGATCAGGACTTGAAGAACCAGACCGGTGTTCCTGGGCTTCTTTCGCCAGACCAAGTCGCCAGATATCACTGGCAGGTTTTTTCTAAGTATGGAGTTAGCCCAAATACGTTTGGCGGGACAATGCTAGGTGTGCCGGCAGGTACTTATGCACCAATGTGGTGTGAGGGATGTGATGGGAAAAAGTAAATTCGTCGTCTTGTGCTCTATTCTTTTAGCGAGCCTAGCCTTCTTTTATCTTTGGTCGCAAAGATCCGTGAGCTTTAACATTGCGGGAGTGACGTTTCGCGTGCCGAATCCCGCAATAGCTAGTGCTTCCGCTTTGCGTAGCTCTCGCGGTGACTTGGACAGCACCCAAGGGGCTTTCCTAGAGCTACCCAACGGCCCTTATTATGGAAAATGGGGAATCCTTCTGCAGTCCAGCAACGAGCGAAAAGCAGCAGGATTTCCATCACCATTTGATGTGATGGTTGCTGGAGGAAAATCAGCGAACGCGCTTGAGAAGACAGCATTTGGCTGGTATAAGTGCGCGGAATCGTGTGGAAGGGATACTTGGTACTTCAGAAGGGCGCCTTTGGCAGATGACTCGGTGTATTCGGTCAACTCAATTGTTTGCCACAAAACCGAAATTTGCGAATTGCTGTTCGCTTATCGTGATGTGGACGTGAGCGTGTCGCTTCAGCAGGACAAGGTTGAGGATGCATCAAAAGCCATGGAGCAAGCGGTCGCGCTACTTTCGGCGTTTACTGTTGCAGGGAAGTGATCCGTTTCGGCAAACAAGGATAACTTTACGCCTCGCCTGTCTGACTATACCGAGAACGGTTGGATCGGTGCGGGGATTAATTTTGTAAAGTCGGCCTTTACCACGGCTTCAAACCTTGCGGACATGTCCATCAATGACCTTATCATTGGTGACGAGGCACGCGGCCACGCTGCCGTACATAGAATGCTGCATGAAGATATAGATTCGACCTTAGTCGTCGGGATGTCTCTTGCTGGTCGGATTCCTGCAATGAGAGGTGCCAGCGGTGCAGCGGCTGAAGCGGAAGCTCCGTCTTTCGGTATTTGCTTTGTTGCTGGAACCTTAGTTCATACCGCGAGCGGCGTAAAGCCTATCGAGGCCATTCGACCCGGCGATCTTGTCCAGGCGTTGAATCAGTCAACGTCTGTGCTGGAACTGAAGCCAGTTGTCAGAGTATTCCACAACCGCGATCAGTACATTATGCAGGTAAAGGTGCGGAATGCGGAAGGCACCATGGAAACGCTTGGCGCAACTCCGGAGCATCCTTTCTGGGTTGTAGGGAAGGGATGGGTTGCCGCAAATGAATTGGTGGCTGATGACCTGCTTCATTCTATTGACGGTTCGATCTGGAGGGTAAGCGGCGTCATTGGTGAGAGCGAGCGGAAGGATACGTTTAACTTTGAAGTTGAAGAGCTGCACAACTACTTCGTGGGCCAGTTCGGTGTTCTGGTTCATAACAACTCGAAGGGAGCGAATGCCTTATCTAACGCTCGGCCAGGGCCTGTATTTAAGACCAATGGTGAAGCGGCAAAAGCCGCCGAAGAACTTGGCTTCAGGAAGACGAATTTCCAGTCGAGTGGACAGGCTGTTTTCACAAACGGAAAGTTGTACATCACTCGTGACGTAGACGGTCATAACGGTGGGGCTTGGAAAATGGGCAAATCTCCAGCGGATTTGTCTTCGAAGAAGACCCGCCTTGGAACGTACGATAGCAATTTAAAGAGGATTGGAGATTGATATGAGCGCATCTTGGCAGAATCGCGGCACCACTATTGCTGAATTGATCGAGCAACTCAGTTCTTTCGAGAATAAAGATATGGAAGTGAAAGTGTCGTTTGACGATGGGGACAGTGATAGCCCGATCTATTTGGTGGGTAAGGTGAACGGCAATTGCGTACTCTTCGTTAATCGAGGCGATTAGATTCGGCAAGCAGTGGAGGCAACTTTGCTGGTGGTGCCTACGGCGCGGGTTCCTTTGGAAGCATTTCGCCTAGTGCGGCCGGCATTGCTGGTGCTCCTGATGCGATTGACCAAGCCCTGACTCGTACAGATCCGCCGGTTTGTAGTGGTGGCGTATGTATCAATCAAGGAACTGGTGAAGCGACCGCTATTAGGGTGGATACTGGTAACTTGGTTCAGGATGCGATTCAGAATACGTTAGCTCCAATGAGGGCGGAAGCTTGGAATGCCACGAGAGAGGTTGCGAAGTTGTGGGCGCAAGCAACGGCCTTCGCATTCACGGAAGCCGCCACAGCGACCAAAGCGATCAGCACTGGCAGGACGATACCTAACAGCTTGACGGAGAAGCTGGCTATGGAGGAGGTCAAGCGAAATCCATTGGGGGTGACGCCACCAAGGATGCCTGCGATGTCTGATACCAAGAACGGATTGTTGGCGAAAGACGGTTGGGTAAAGCGTACTCAGAATGTGAATGGCGTCGAGATTCACTACGTCGAGAACGTTAAGACTGGTCAAAAAATCGATTTCAAGTTTAAGAATTGACTATGAATTACAAGGACGCGCTAACAACCGCGATTGCGGGGTGGAACACAGACCCGATTGAAGACGAATGGCTGTTTGAGCGTTTTCGTGACGAGTTCGTTGAAACGATGTCCCCATCGGAAGCCTTTGATTCGTTCGGCGATACCGTCGTATTGCTGATGCAGGAGGCTGATGAATCGACTGCAACAGAAATCCTCCAGACATTGATAGCACTTGCCAGACGTAGCCAAACGACGGAAGTGCCTTCAGTGCTGGCGGAGAATATGGACGCGATCGCTGCGCAATTCAGGGATTATGGTGATTACGCGAGAAGCAAGCTAGCGGAGTTGCGGCTCTATTATCGTATTGCGTAAGTCGCCGACGATGTGAGCCTGCTGTTAACAGGACGCAATGATGGACAATCCAGTCAGTCGCTTTGCGATACCGCCAGCCGCTGCGCGGGGAGCAAAGGCAATGCTTGGTTCGTTCGCGGGCTACGGGGCGCGCGCCTTGCGGCGCTTGCCGCCGCGCTCCGCCGTCAGTCAGTCAAAGGCGGCAAAGGCACAGCCACTCCGGGGGGAAATCGGCCGCTGCGCGGCCGATGTTCACATAACGCGGCATTCTGCAAAATCGCCCCGTTCGCTACGCTGCGCTTCGCTCCTTGGGGCGATCGCTCCGGCTTCGCCTACGCGCCCTTCGGGTTTACAGAATAGGCGTTATGTCTTGCGCCCCTGCGCGGCTGCCAAGCCATAGTGTGCGCCTTGAGGGCGCATCAAGCGGTCAGCGTCACGGCGTGCGCGCCTATGGCGCCCACGGCCGCGCGCTGCCGTCAGTCAGTATGAACGCGCAACATGGTCGGGGCTACAGGGCGCGCTACGGCGCCCGCGCCTCCGCTTGCCGCCGCGCTTCGCCGTCAGTCAGTGTGAACGTAACCCCAACTTCAAACCCAACCCCAAGTCTGCATGCGGTGCAAGGCGAAAACCCGCCTTGCACCGCATACCTCAGGGTGTTTTGCGCGCGGCCGTCAAGGCCAAGCCCCTACGGGGCGCTGCGCGGCCTGGACGGAAGGGGTTGCAGAATTCACCTCAAGGTCCAATTGACGGAAATCAGATGATTCCACCGCCTCCGCCGCCAATCGTAAACGATGGTGGCAGGGAAGCAGGTGCGCTGGATAGCCAGCCAGTTATTGCGCAGAATGATACAAACAAAGATACAAACAAAGATGCAAATAGGCGTCCGGGCTTCAGTAAGCGTCAAAGCAGCACCGTCTTGAGCGCCAATCTACTTTAAACGATGATGTTCCCAACACCGCTGGGAAGCGGAGTTAAACGCCGGCGAGCTTGTCGGGGCAGTTCTAGGGCAGGAAGTCTTCCACCCTATTCACGGGATGGTCGGCGATATGGGCCAGCACGTAGCGCAGCCAGGCTTCGGGGTCGACACCGTTTAGCTTGGCCGTTCCGATCAGCCCATACATGGCGGCAGCGCGTTCGCCGCCACTGTCTGCACCTGCAAACAGGAAGTTGCGACGTCCCAGGGCCACGCCGCGCAAGGCACGCTCGGCGGCGGAGTTGTCGATCTCGATACGGCCGTCATCGCAGTAGCGCGTTAGCGCCGGCCACAATTTGAGCGAGTAAAGGATGGCGGCTGCCGTATCGGATTTGCGCGACAGCGTGGCGAGCGTAGCCTGCAGCCACCGCTCAAGCTCGGCGAGCAGTGGTTTGGCATGCTGCTGGCGAGCAGTGCACCGCTCGTCTGGTGGTTTGCCCCGTATGCCATCTTCGATGGCATACAGTTCCCCAATCCGGCGCAGTGCCTCAGTAGTTATGGCCGATGGACGCGCTGCGTGCAGATCGTAGAATTTGCGGCGGGCGTGCGCCCAGCAGGCCGCTTCGTGTACATGGCCGCTCTCGTACACGACATTAAAGCCCGCATACGCATCGGCCTGCAGAATGCCACGGAAGTTGGCCAAATGGGCTTGAGGATGTTCGCCTTTGCGGTCCGGCGTGTAAGCAAACCACACAGCGGGCGGAGAGTTGTCGCCACTGGCGCGGTCGTCGCGCACATAAGTCCAAAGACGCGCTGTGCGCGTCTTGCCGTTGCCAGGCGCCAGCACCGGTAGCGGTGTGTCGTCGGCGTGCAGCTTGGTGGCGGCAAACACGTGGCGGCGCAGCGCATCGACCAGAGGCCGCAGCAGCGCGCCAGCTGCGCCGACCCAGCTTGCCAGCAAGGCACGCTCCAGCTCCACGCCTTCCCGAGCGTAGATGGTGCTTTGACGATACAGCGGAATGTGGTCTGCAAACTTGGCGACCAATACGTGCGCCAACAAGCCAGGGCCGGCCAGGCCGCGTTCAATTGGACGGCTGGCTGCCGGTGCTTGCACGATAGTGTCGCAGCAGGCGCAGGCCAGCTTAGGGCGCACATGACGTGTAGTAGTTCAGATCTGATCGTACAGTAAGGCCTTGCCAAGGGTGGGGTTACCCGGTTTGATAGAGGTGCGAATCTTTATTAAACCAGCGTGAAAACGCAAGGAGTAACCCCATGCGTAGTTTTCCTCAGAACGTCATTAAACACAAGGTCGGCCTGCTAAATTTGGCGACCGAGCTTGGCAACGTGTCCCGTGCCTGCAAGGTGATGGGTTTTTCCCGCGATACGTTCTACCGCTATCAGTCGGCCGTCGAGTCGGGCGGTGTGGATGCCTTGATCGATGCCAATCGTAGAAAGCCCAACATCAAGAACCGGGTGGACGAGGCCACCGAGGCTGCGGTCCTTGCACTCACCCTTGAGCAACCGGCATATGGCCAGCTACGGGCCTCCAATGAGCTGCGTGCGCGCGGAGTGTTCGTCTCGCCGTCCGGCGTGCGTTCGATCTGGATGCGCCACGATTTGGAGTCATTCAAGAAGCGGCTGTTAGCCCTTGAGCGCCACGTAGCCAAGACCGGAGAGGTACTTACTGAAGCCCAGGTGACGGCCTTAGAGCGCAAGCAGGACGACGATGTGGCCTGCGGTGAAATCGAGACCGCGCATCCCGGTTATCTCGGGAGCCAGGACACCTTCTATGTGGGGACGATCAAGGGCGTTGGCAGGATCTACCAGCAGACCTTTGTCGACACCTATTCCAAGTGGGCTGCCGCCAAGCTCTATACGACAAAGACGCCAATCACCGCTGCAGACCTGCTCAACGACCGTGTCCTTCCATTCATGGAAGAACACGGAATGGGCATCATCCGGATCCTGACTGACCGGGGCACCGAATACTGTGGCAAGGCGGAGCACCATGACTACCAGCTGTACCTGGCCTTGAACGAGATCGAACACACCAAGACCAAGGTACGCCACCCGCAAACCAATGGCATCTGCGAGCGCTTCCACAAGACGGTGCTGAACGAGTTTTACCAGGTGAACTTCCGTAAGAAGATCTACCGCAGCATCGCAGAATTGCAGGAAGACCTGGACAACTGGGTCTATCGCTACAACTATGAGCGCACGCACCAAGGGAAGATGTGCTGCGGACGCACGCCAATTCAAACACTAATTGACGGAAAGGAGGCGTGGCGCGATAAAATCAGCGCATTGAACGACGGAATTTGACCTGACAGAACCGACGTCAAACCGGGGCACTGTCAGATCGGATCGCGACCACTACACATGACGGATCACGCGGAAGCTGGCCGGCACATACTCCAACTGCTCTGACACGCTTTCGCCCAGCAGCTTCAACTTGCCGCCGCAGTCCGGGCACGCTTCGCTGGCTGGAAGCTGCACACGTTCTTCACGTGGCAGGTGGGCCGGCAATGGCTTACGCTCAGCCTTTTTGCGTGGCGCCACTTCCGCCGGCGCCTGTGCTTCCGCCACTGCTGCTTCGGCCTCCAAGTCTTCCAGTTGCAGTTCCAGTTGCTCGATCTGCTGGTCCAGTTTTTCCGAACGGCGGCCGAACTGCATGCGTTTCAGTTTTGCCAGCACCAGCATCAGATGCTCGATCTCGGCGGTGCGCGTAGACAGTTCCGCGCTCAGATGCGCCACCTTCGCTTCGCTCGCCAGCAACGCGGCCTCGCGCGCCAGCAGCATCGCTTTGAGCATTTCGATATCGTTGGGCAGTTCGGCGGCGTTGAGCATGCGGCCTAGTTTACGCAGATCGTGTCATGTTTACAAGGCCGATTGCGGCCGCCAGGTACGTTCCGGCCGGCGCCAGTCAATCCCTTCCAACAGCATCGACAACTGGGCTTGAGTCAGCGCGACACTGCCACTGCTGGCTTGCGGCCAGATGAAGCGACCGCGCTCCAGGCGCTTGGCCAGCAAGCAAAGGCCATCGCCGGTCCACCATAGCAGCTTGATTAAGTCGCCACGCCGGCCACGGAAAACAAACACGTGGCCGCTGAACGGGTCTTCCTCCAGCGCGGTCTGCACTTTCGCTGCCAAGCCGTTGAAACCGCTGCGCATGTCGGTAACGCCGGCGGCCAGCCACACTTTTGTACCTGCTGGCAGGCCGATCATCGCAGCACACGCTCCAGCACTTGCGCCAGCGTGGCGGAATTGGCTTGGCCTTCGATGCGTAGCCGGACACGGCCAATCTCAAGAGTGATTGTTCCAGAAATTTCTTCCGGTTCCGGCACCGGCTCCGGCGTCGCTACGACCACCGGCAACAATTGATTCGCCTGCGCAGGTGCAGGTGATAAAAGCTGCCCAGCCTCGTATAGCTTCCGCCAAGTGAACACCTGGTTCGCATTGACGCCATGTTCACGCGCAAGCCGCGCCACCGAGACGCCGGGCTGCAAGGTCATTTCCACGAGTGCGCGCTTGAACTCCAAGGAGTGCTGGCGATACTTGCCGCGTGGCCCGCGCTGAATGACTGGTTGAGGATTTGTGTCCATAATCAAAATTGTGGGCACAACTGCTGTGCCAAAATTCGATCATGGCCGGGCTTGATTAGCGCGTCCAGACGTTGCTGGCTTTACGCTTACGGGCTTCACGACTGAGCCAAGGGATCTACAAGAGGCTGGTGCCCTCGAAGAAGCTAAACGCGGAGCCGGGGAAAAGTACACAGGGAAATTAGCTGATAAGAAATACGACCCTAAAACGGGCGAATACGACAAGATGACTCACCATCACGATCATGGCGACGGAACTTCAACCGAAGTCCACTACGACGTCAATCGCGCTACTGGTGAACGCTCGGGCTTCAAAATTAAGGACGACACCAATGCGCATTCACGTGGTTGGCTCTATTCGAAGTGACGGAACTACTGGGCGTGGAGCTCAAACTCGAGTAGTTAGGTGGAAATTTGCGTTTCTGTGGCTGACAGTACAATGGAGGCATCTATGAATCGACGGGGACAAGCGCATGTTAGCTAGATGTATCGCCAATGGCTTCGACATTTGCCGTGACAATGTTGAGTTGACTAATTTTCTCGGATTGGCCGATGATGGCACATCGCATGCGCCGCTGGTCATCGGTCAGGAATACTTAGTAGTTGCTTTCTCATTTGGCCCATTTGTTCCGTGGCTATTTATCGCAGATAGGATGGGCCTGCGGTATCCACTGATCTATCCTAGTTGCATGTTTTCTATAACTGACACCCGACCATCAAAGACATGGGAGCAAAGTTGGTGGATCGACTATCGTGGTGTCAGAAATGCGTGGTTGGCACCCCGTGTGTTCGCAGAGGCGCCGGGCTTGCCAGGTATGGCACTTGAAGGAGATACTGACGCCATAGGTAAGTTCGCCAGTTTGGTGGCTCATCTGTCTCTCGAGTTCTCGTTGCCCTGGGTTGAGGACCGTGCCCTTGCGTTGGAACAAGGCCTTTGGGTCACCGATGCTGACTACAGCGAGTCTTGGGAGGTTGATCCTTCGAATGAAATGACCGTGCGCCCGAGTACCGGCGCCCTGCTCCAGAACCCGCTCTGTAAGCGTCCAGCCGGCCCACCTATGATTTCATAACTTTTTTGCAGCCATACTGTGCGCCTTGATCTTATGGAGGAGCGTGACGCGCCAAATAGCATGGTGAATCGACTACGGTCTTCTAGACACTCCTAAGCTATAATATTGAATTGAGGAATGCGCTCGTCAGCCGCTTCCCTAGATTCGTTACCGTTGAACTGCTTAACGGTAGCCAGAAGGGTAGCAGTACTGCAAGCGCTTGATTCTAAAGACAGCGAACGGCCTGCAAAGCCATCTACTTCATTGCCTTGAATGCACTATACTGCGATCCACGTTGATCAATGCGTGATCACGGGAGTGCAACGGGACACGCTCGACGAAGCAAAGTTGATGGTACTTCTGATGGTATGCAAACCGCCTTGGCGGTGGAAACCGTATGAAATCAAGGCGATTGGGTACTCGTTGATAATCGAGTGGGAGTGAGTTGTCAAACTGCTAATATTGACTTTCGATAAAACGATTGCGCTAAAGCCCTGTTTTTGCAGGGCTTTCTTTTGTCCTTCTTCGCATTGAGATTTAGAATTTCTGCGCCTTGTTGATGATGAAGCGATGAGAACTATATTCGGCACTCGGGAATGCTTTAAAGCAGTTCTATGCCAAACCAACGGGCGACGAGCGCCCAAAGTATGAAGCAAACAATCGTGACGACGATGCAGCCGGCCAAAGACAGCAAGAAACCCCAGCGGTGCAAAAGCCAGGGAAATACGAGAAACATTGGCAGTGTTGGAACCACGTACCAGAACGTGTAGCGTGCATGGTTGGCCAGCTTTTCATCCGGCTGTTTCTCGAGATAGAGCCAGATGAGTGTCAGAAGCGTCACCAGGGGTAGTGAGGCGACCAGTGAGCCGACTCGGTCGCTCCGTTTGGCTAACTCGGAAACCAGCACGACGACGAACGCGGTGGCAAGGTATTTGGTGATAATCCAGATCATCTTTTCATCCTTGGAATCGACTGCACGGGCTGAAACCTACTTTCGCACGATGTTCGTATAGAAGCCGCTTGCATGGAGCACCAGAGTAACCGGCACGCCCGATGTGTTCTTCCAGTACCAGCCGTGCAGACCGCTGAATGGCGCGATGAGCACTCCGCGCGATTCGCTGGCAGCCTTATCTTCGATAAAACTTTCAAACTCATCTTCCTCGGCGTCGACCGGCTCGCCGTGGAAATCGTGCAGCACCGATTCGCCCTTGGTGGTTTTCCATGCGTACACGAGAGCTGCACCCTTCGCAAGGTGGGTTTTCACCTCCAGTCCGCGTCCAGCGGGAACAACGACTTCCAGGGTGTCGCTGCGGTAAGCCGGCAACTGACGTGCAGCAATCGTATCGGCGCGCTCCTCGCCTGGAGCGGACACGGTTGAGCGTTTGGATGGTGCGGCGGCGAATGCGGTCACCAGCGGCAGCAGGCACACCAGGGCAACAGCAGGGCGCATCAATAGAGTTGGCATCGAGATTCTCGCTTTAGGTTGGCGGCGGCAGTCCGTGCGAGCGCCACCGCAGTTGCAATTATTTGATCGAGAAGCGCACGCTCATGGCGCTCTTATCAGGGAATACAATGGCGGCCACCACCTTGGTGCCAGGGCCGATCTTATCGCCCGTTTTTGCCACCAGGGTGTTGCCGCTGCCGGCGGTCATCGGGACTTCGGACTTCTCCGTACCTTTGAGTACGGTCAGGGTTCCGGAGCCGCCGGCCATCGCGACCTCTTTGCCGTGATCGTCGACGTAGATGGTGGTTTGACCATCCTTGTTTACCAGTTCGAACGACATGTCTCCGGCTGACTTCACGATGCCGCCATGCTTGGCCGGGCTTTCGTGCGCCAGGACCTGTCCGCTTGCCACGGCGATGGCGAGTGCCATCAGTGCCATCAGTTTTTTCATCGATTACTCCTTTGGAAGTTGCGGCAGCTTGCGAGGGCGCTGCCGCCAGCCCAGTTAATCAGTATGTTTCTCCGGCATTGTCCGCCACCAGCCGTTCCAGCGGCTTGCGCCCGACCTTCCAGAAAATCAGGGGTGTCAGGATCGAGTCGAGCACGGTCGAACTGACCAGGCCGCCGAAAATCACGACGGCGACCGGATGCAGGATTTCCTTGCCAGGGGCTTCGGCCGATAGCAAGAGTGGGGTCAACGCGAACGCGGCCACCAGGGCCGTCATCAACACTGGTATAAGTCGTTCCAATGAGCCGCGCACAATCATCGGCCAGCCGAAGGTTTCGCCTTCGAACTTGCACAGATTCACGTAATGGCTCACCTTCAGGATGCCGTTGCGGGTGGCGATCCCTGCCAGTGTGATAATGCCCACCATCGACGCGACCGACAAGGACACGCCAGCGATCCACATGGCGATCACGCTGCCCACCAGCGCGAATGGAATATTGCCCATGATGACAAGTGCCAGTGTGGTCGAGCGGTAGCGGGAGTACAGCACCAGGAAGATCATCAGCACAGAGCCAAGCGACAAGCCAACGATCAGGCGCTGAGCCTGCTCTTGCGCCTGGAACTGCCCCTCGATGCTGACAAAGTAGCCGCCAGGCAGCGCGGTGGTGTCCACGACCCTCCGCACATCGCCGATAATGCGCGACATGCTGGAGCCGTCGGTGTTGGCATACACCACAATACGGCGCCGGCCGTTTTCGCGGCCGATCTGGTTCGGCCCGTCGCCTTCTTCGACGGTGGCCACACTGGAGAGCGGGATACGGCCAGCCGGGCTATCGAGCATCAGGCGTTCGAGGTCTTGCGGCGTTCTTTGGGCGTCTGCCAGCCGCACCACCAGGTCATAACGGCGAGCACCATCGATTACTTGCGTCACACGGGTGCCTTCCGCCAGTGCCTCAATGGCTGCCAGCACCTGGCCGGGGGCCAGGCCGTGTTGGGCCACCTTCCTGTAGTCGAGGCGCACCTTGACTTGCGGGATCAGCACCTGCCGCTCGACTGAAAGGTCGACGAGCCCCGGTACGCCCTGCAACTTGCCACGCAGGCTGTCGGCGAGGCCCCGCAAAGTGTCGATGTCATCCCCGTAAATCTTGAGGGCGATTTGCGCGCGCACGCCCGACAACAGATGGTCCAGCCGGTGTGAAATCGGCTGGCCTATGGCGATGGACGCGGGAATCACGGACAGTTGCGCGCGGATCGCAGCCATGATTTCTTCGCGGCTACGCTGAGAGGGCTTCAAGTCGACATCGATTTCCGACGAATGTACGCCTTCGGCATGTTCGTCCAGTTCCGCGCGCCCGGTACGGCGCCCGACCCTGGTCACTTCCGGCACCTGGGCAATCAAGGTTTCAGCGAGCGTGCCCAGTCTATTTGCCTCGGGAAGCGAAGTGCCTGGGGTGAACGTCATCCCCATGACCAGCGATCCTTCGTTGAAGGGTGGTAGAAAGGCGCGCGGAAAAAACGGCACCGTTGCCGCAGCCAGTAGCACTAGCCCCACTGCGGCGGTGAGGATGCCTTTGATGCGTGGGAGGCTCCAGGCAAGCACGGCGCCGTCCCACGCTTTCAGACGTAGCACCAGCGGGCTGTCGCGGTGGGTTTTGCTCAGCCCGGCTGGCAACAGGTAGTAGGCCAGGACCGGCGTTACCGTCATCGACACCAATAGCGATGCCAGAATGGATGCGATGTAAGCGATACCGAGTGGCGCGAACAAACGTCCTTCGATCCCTGGCAGCGCAAACAAAGGCACGAACACTAGCACGACGATGACGGTGGCGTAGACGATGGCCGAACGTACTTCGACCGATGCACGCCAGATCACCTCCAATGCCGAAATACCCTCTTCATGGCGCTGGCGCAGGCGGCGCTGGATGTTTTCGACATCGACTACGGCGTCGTCCACCAGTTCGCCAATCGCAATGGCCAGCCCTCCGAGCGTCATCACATTGATGGACTGGCCGAGCAAATGGAAGGCGAGGGCCGTGACGGAGAGGGACAGAGGGATCGCGACCAGGGAAATTGCCGTGGCGCGTGTGCTCAGCAGGAAGGCAAACAGCACCACGGCGACCAGGATGGCGCCGTCGCGCAGTGCTTGGACGACGTTGCCGATCGACGCGTCAATGAAGTTAGCCTGGCGGAACAATACCTCAGGCGCTGCAATGCCGCCCGGCAGGCCTTGCTTGAGTTCGGCCAGCGCCATTTCGATATCGCGGGTCAAGCGGGTGGTGTCGGCCGCTGGCTGTTTCTGGACGCTGACAATGACCGCAGGCTTGCCATTCATGCCGGCATCGCCACGCTTGAAGGCTGGTGCATAGCGCACGGTCGCCACTTGTTCCAGCAGAACGGGGCTGCCATTGCGGAAGGCGACCGCCAGGCCTTTGGCATCCTCAAGGCGATTAGTGCGACCCAGGTTGCGGATCAGGTACTCGCGGCTGTTCAGGTCAATAAAGCCGCCGCTGGTGTTCGCTGCGTAACCACGCAGGGCGTTGGTCAATTGCTCCAGGGTGATGCCGAACTGCGCCATGTGCGCCGTGTCGGGTTCAATGCGCAGCTGGCGCACTTCCCCGCCAATCGGGATCACCTGCGACACCCCGGGGATCGACAGCAGGCGAGGGCGCAGCACGAAATCAGCATATTCCCGTGCCTTCATCGGCTCTGTTTTCCGTGAATCGATCGGCAGGGCGATCAGCATGATTTCGCCCATGATCGAGGAAACAGGTCCCATGACGGGGGTGACACTGCCTGGCAACTGCTCCTTCACGAGCGTCATGCGCTCGGCGACCAACTGCCGGTTCCTATAAGGATCGGTGCCCCAATCGAACTCCGCGTAGACGATGGACAGGCCCACGCCGGACACGGAACGCACTCTGCTGACGCCCGGCATGCCGTTCAATGCTGTCTCAATGGGGAAGGACACGAGTTGTTCGACCTCTTCAGGGGCCATTCCCCCGGCTTCCGATAACACGGTCACGACCGGCTTGTTGAGGTCGGGGAAAACGTCCACCGGCGTGCGCCAGGCCGTCAATGCGCCATACACCATCAGCAACGCTGCTGCCGCCAGCACAAACAGCCGGTTGTTCAGGCTGAAACGAACGATATAGTTGAACATGGCTGCCTTAGCGGATCTGGTTGATCAGGGCTGCCCCGGCAACGACTACCCGGTTCTCCGGGCTAAGCCCTTTGGTAACGACCACCGTGTGGGCGTCGAGGGGCTGCGCCTCGACCGGCTGCGCGATGAAGCGCATAGCGCCGGACTTGATCCAGACGACGGTTTCGTTCGAGGGATTGCGTACCAGCGCTGAGGCAGGAAGCGCGATGCCCTTCGCGCTTGTCTTGAGCCGCGCCAGCACCGTGACCGGCTGACCGAGCGCAAGGGGCAAACCGAGGCTCCTGGCCTGGAACTGGACTGGTATGGCGCCGTCGCGCAGGCTGCGCCCGACGCCGAGGAGCTTGAGCTGCGCGCCAGGAACCTGGGTGAGGCTGGCGGACTGGATGCTGCCTGCCAGCGAGGCGTCGGGAGCACTGGCTTCCACCAGCATGCGTTCAGGATCGACCACTTCGAACAGGATGTCGCGCGATTCGACGATTTGGCCAGCCAGCACCTGCGCGCTGGCCAGCACGCCGCCGGCGGGAGCGACAATGGCCTCCGCGCCGCCCACTGCCATGGCAATCGCCTTCTCGCGGCCTGATAGGCTTGCCAGTTCGGCGCGCGCTGCATCGATATCTTTCTGCGCAACGCTGCCCTCCAAGGCTTCCAAGCGCTTCACGCGCTGTTCGAGCAGGCTGCGATTGGCGCGCAGATCGGCAAGAGTAGCCTGCTGTCCGCCGCGTTCGGCGGCACTGGCGACAGGACGCAAAATGGCCAGTACTTGTCCCTTCCGTACTACCTGTCCCGCAACCGGGAGACCCTGCGGGCCGGGTTCGATACGACCGGCGAACGGCGCCTGGACCCGGCCACCCGCATTCGGATCGATGGCCGTGCGGGCATTCAGTTCAATGGTGACGGGATGCTCGCCCGCTTCCGCCTTGATGGTACGGATCGCCATGCGGCGCTGCGCCAGTTTAGGAACGTTGACGCTCCCATCGGGCAGTCGCGCCAGGCCGCTGGCGGAGGTAGAGGCGGCGCCGTCGAGGTGCTCGCCGTTTGGGCCGTGTGCGCCAGGCGAGGCGAACACAGTTGCACATGCCAGACATGCCGCCAGGGCGAGGGTTTTCAGTTGTGTTTTCATGTTCTGTTATGCATGTGTACGGGAAGCGCGACGGCGCAGAAGCAGGCCACACCCAATCAGCAGCGCGGCACCGGCGGCGCCGACCAGCCAGTAGCTCCAGCGCGGCAGGCCGCCACGGTCTTGCACCGCCTTGACGGGGACTTCCAAGGTACCTTCCAGGAGGTCGCTTTCTTCGCCAGCCACGAACGTAAACATCAGCTGGTGCTTGCCTGGCTGCGCCAACGCTTGCAGGAATTTGGGATCATCGATGGCGTAGTCGCCAATATCGTCGTGGAACTTGGCCTGCGCCTTCATGCCTTGGTACTGGACTTCGAGCCTCCCGCCAAGTACGGGTTCGTTGGATTCATAGCGGTCGATCAGTACGGATAGTTCGCCGCCAGAGAGGTGACCGACCAGCTCGAAAGCTTCGGTAAATGTTTCGACACGTGGCACGCTGCCGGCGCTGGTGCTGGCCGCTGGGCCGTCCAGGTGTTCGCCGTTCGGGCCGTGGGCCCCTGGCGATGCCAGGACCGGTAAGGTGAAGGCCAGCCAGCACAGGAGGATGGACAATTGTTTCATGGGATGATTCCTAAAGCTTGATTAAAGTCGGCATGGGCACGGCCCAGCGCATTACGCTGTTGGCGAAGCGCTATCTGCGCTTCGTGGCTCTGGACGCGTGAGCGCAGCAATTCGGCGAGGCTGCGCTCACCGAGCGCGAATGCTTGCTGGAAGAGGCGCGTATGTTCGAGTATTGATTCGGCCCGCGTTTCCGCCAAGGCGACACCTTCCTCGGCGTCGCGCAAACGGCTGCGCGCAAGTTCAATATCTGCATCGACTAGCGCTTGAGTCATGGCCAGTTCTGCGCTAGCAGCGCCAAGTTGGGTTGCAGCCGCAGTCTCGGCGGGACGGTTGCGCATCTTCCCGACCAACGGGATCTGCAGCGAAACGCCGATGCTACGGTCACTGGGCGCCAAAAGGCCGTCGCGTTCGCGACGCATCGACAATGCGATGGTTGGCGCAGACGTTGGCTGGGCTGTTGCGGCCGCGACCGCCGCACGCGCGCGGCGTTCGGCGGCCTGCGCTGCTTGCAGGCGAACCGGTACTGCCGCCTCAGTTGGCGGCAAGGGTTCGATCTCCGGTACGGGCGCGGTCTGCATCCCAGTGAGCAGAGCGAAGCGTGCCAATGCAGTCCTGGCGTCCCGTCGTGCGCTGGAAAGGGCCATCTGCGCGGAGATCACCTCCTGCTGAGCCATCAGACCATCGCTGCGCGGCAGGTCGCCGGCGGCGACCCGGCGTTCGACATCCTGCGCGAGTTCTTGCAGGTGCTGCCAATGATCTTCCTTTTCTGCTGCCACCTCGCGGGCGGACGCAACCTCCCATAGCCTGTCGCGCACTTGGCCTGCGATCTCAAGGCGCAACTGATGTGACTGTGCGTCCAGTTCGGCCCCACCGGCATCGGCGAGGTCGCTGCGGCGCGCCCGCTGCCCAGGCAGCCATACGGAGGCAGATAGCGAGATTTCCGATTCGCGCCGATCGCGCTGGTCGGTCCAGCGGTCGCTGCGCTGCGACAGGCCTACACTTGGTGCGCTCGCGAGCCATGATCCAGCGAGTTCCTTGCCAGCGGCGGTCTCGTCCTGGCGTGCCGCCAGCGTGCGTGCCAGCGGCGATCGTTGCCAGGCGCTCTCGACCATGGCATGTAAGGTTGGTTGCGGCACATTGGTGGCCGGAACCTGCGCCAACGCGCAGAATGGCAACAAAATTGCCAATCCGGCGACGGCGCGGGGCAGTCGAATGACGTGCATGAAGTAAAGCTCCATCAGGTGATCAGGAAATCACCGAGGCGTGCAGACACTGGCGCGGCAGGTCCGCGCGGAATTCGGATGTGCTGGGCACCCTCGGCGGCTTAGCCGAGGGCGAGGGCAGGGGGACGATGCGGGAGCCTTAACGCAGGCTCGGGAATGAATTCGACCAGGTCCACGGAAACGAGCTGGATCAGTTCGGTCGGTGCGGGCAAAAGGACCGGGAAGTACAGTCCCGCGGGCTGCGGCGAGCACGAGTGATCCTGAATATGCTGCGAGGACTCGTCCGAATTGTCGAAGTGGACCGTGCCGTCATCCTCGTGGTGATGGCTGACGCGTTCCTCATGGAGTACCTCATGCATCAACGACTCGTCGCCGGCCTGCATGGCTTGCCCCCACTGCATGGCAAAGCCTTGCAGCGGCAAACAGAGCATGAGCAGAATGCAGAGGAGTTGGCGCATAGGAACAGGTAAATTTGGCCGATTATATCAGCGATTTTCCTGGGGCGAAGAGCTCATATGGCTCTCATTCCGTATAGATATCGCTACTCCACTTGTAGTGATCATTACATAATGATAATCTGGTGCCATGGAGAATACCAGCACTTGGCTGCTGCTCATCGTCAGCTTGCCGTCCAGTAATGCCACTGCGCGCATGCGTCTATGGCGAACGTTCAAAACGATTGGCTGCGGTGCTTTGCGCGATGGGGTCTATGTATTGCCATTGCGAGAAAACACTGAGCGGCAGATGCGGGAATTAGCCGCCGAGACAGAGCGGGAGGGCGGCACTGCCTGGTTGCTGACTGTGGTCAGCCAATCGGAGCAGGAATTCGATGCACTGAGAAACTTGTTCACGCGCGGTGACGCCTGGACGGGATTCATAAACGACCTGAGACTTGCAGCGAACGCGCTCCCGACACTCGCCCCTGCCGCGATTAATCGGGCAATGCGCAAGCTGCGCCGTCATTACGAGGCACTGGTCGCGACCGACTATTTTCCTGGTGCCGAGAGCGCCACCGCTATGGCGAACTGGACGAATTATGTGTATTCCGCAGAGCGCTTGCTCTCACCCGGAGAGCCCAGCGCCATTTCGGCCACCATTGAGCGGCGTGACCGGGCCGCCTATCAAGGACGTTGTTGGGCAACGAGGAAACGTCTTTGGGTCGACCGGGTGGCGAGCGCCTGGCTCATCCGGCGCTTTATCGATCCGAATGCGCAATTCCTGTGGATCGAAACGCCGGCCGATTGTCCGCCGGATGCCCTGGGGTTCGACTTCGACGGCGCGGCATTTACCCACGTTGGTGAGCGGGTGTCTTTTGAGGTCTTGCTCGCCAGCTTTGGACTGGAAGGCGACGTCGCGCTGCAGCGTATCGGCGCAATGGTGCACCAGCTTGACGTTGGCGGAGGCTTTGTGCCCGAAGCGGCGGGTTTCGAAGCGACTATGACCGGGGCCCGCCAAAGCAGTCCCGACGACGATCATTTGCTTGCGATGATGGGGGGCGTGCTCGACGCGTTCTACATCCATTTCAGCAACGCTGGCGCATCACAATAGGAGAAATCGTGCAATCTTCTGAACATCAATCCGCTCTTCCTGGCTATACATTGTGGCAGATGGTGCTGTACATGCTGAGACTGGGCACACTGGGGTTCGGCGGGCCGGTCGCCCTGGTCGGTTATATGCATCGTGATCTGGTGGAGCGGCGCAACTGGATCACTGAGGCGGATTACAAAGAAGGCCTGGCCCTTGCCCAGCTGGCGCCCGGGCCCTTGGCGGCGCAACTGGGCATCTACCTGGGGTATGTCCATTACCGCATCCTCGGCGCCACGCTGGCGGGTCTGGCTTTTGTCATGCCGTCGTTCGTGATGGTCGTCGCCCTCGGCTGGGCCTACCAGCGATTCGGTGGCCTGTCATGGATGCAGGCTGTGTTTTATGGCGTGGGAGCGGCGGTTATCGGCATTATCGCCATCAGTGCGCGCAAGCTCACCATCAAGAGCGTGGGCAGGGACAAACTGCTCTGGGCGATCTACCTGCTCCTGGCACTGGTCACAGTGCTGACCGAAACCGAAGAGGCATGGCTGTTCGTGGCGAGCGGCGTGCTTGTGTGGCTGTTGCGCGCGCCGCCCAAATGGGCGAGTTCAGGGAAAATGAATGGTGTTGCGTTGCTGGAGATGCCGGCTCTGACTGCACCCTTGGCTGGCATGGACGTTGGGCTCCTGTCGCAAATCGCCATGTTCTTTGCGAAAGCCGGTGCTTTTGTCTTTGGCTCCGGGCTGGCGATCGTCCCGTTCCTGCATGCAGGCGTCGTAAATGAACACCATTGGCTGACCGACAAACAATTCGTCGATGCGGTAGCAGTAGCGATGATCACCCCGGGACCGGTTGTCATCACAGTGGGATTCATTGGCTACCTCGTGGCGGGCTTCCCCGGCGCGGGTGTTGCGGCGCTGGCGACCTTCCTACCGTGCTACCTGTTCACCATCCTGCCGGCACCATATTTCAAAAAGTTCGGCAAGCTGCCTGGTGTGATCGCGTTCGTCGACGGCATTACAGCCGCGGCGATTGGCGCCATCACGGGGTCCGTCATTGTGATTGCCCAGCGCTCGATTGTCGACATTCCGACCGCGCTACTGGCTCTTGCCAGTGCCGCGCTACTGTGGAAGTACACTAAGTTGCCGGAGCCGGTCATCGTTGGTGGTGCAGCACTCCTTGGCCTTGTAGCGTTTCCCTTAATCCATTCGGCATAGGCGGACCCGAACATGACTGATCCAATTGGCTGCCGGCGTGCCCGGACGGAGCGCTTAATTCTGAGGGCTAAGTCCAGGCATCGCTTAGGTATAGAATTGTTGCGTTCGATTGAATTGGTAGCGCTTTAATCGAAAAGGGCTGTTGGTATTTCCGCTGGTATCGCTGTTTCACCCGAGTGAAAACCATAGGAAAATCATGCGCTTTGAATCGCCACTAGTTTGCTAGACACTTCCGAGCCGTTCAAAATGCCGTCTTTCAAACTCGACCGGCGATAGTTTTTCATTGAATCCGTGACGACGCTTTGGATTGTAGAACATCTCTATGTAGT
>Ga0209050_1001000_pt1 | contig 35489 bp, 31 predicted proteins | sample Araplavi_mTSA_r2_FD_184276 | JGI IMG/M metagenome (GOLD analysis project Ga0209050, IMG submission 184276) | Arabidopsis root microbial communities from North Carolina, USA - plate scrape MF_Cvi_mTSA_r2 (SPAdes) (version 2) | ecosystem: Host-associated > Plants > Roots > Endosphere | place: USA... | reverse complement strand
GATCTTGGCGACGATGCGGTTGAGCTGGCGCAGCTGGCGTTCGTTACGACTGCCAAAGACGCGGGTAAGCAGGCTGTTGATCATTGAAGGAACCGGTTGGAATGAGACGCCCCAACGGCGACGCTCCCTCGGGAGCCGCCCGCCGCAAACGAAACAGGGCGCATCGCGCCCTGTCTATGGCAACACCCATTGTAGCTTGGGACGAGGGCCCGTGGATTCAAGCACCCTCAGCCGCGGGAAACCCGCCCGACCGGGGTGTTGCCGCCATCGCCAAGGAACTTGCGCGGGTTGACCACCTGGCCGCGTTCCCAGACCTCGAAGTGCACGTGGGCACCGGTGGAACGGCCGGTGGACCCCGCCTTGGCCACTTCCTGCCCGGCCCGGACCAGGTCGCCGACCTTCACCACCAGGCGCGAATTGTGCGCGTAGCGGGTCACGTAGCCGTTGCCATGGTCGACGTCGACCACGTTGCCGTAGCCGCCCTTCACGCCGGAGAAGCTGACCACGCCGTCGGCCACGGACATGACCGGGTCGCCGACCTTGGCGTGGAAGTCCATGCCCTTGTGGTTGCCGCGACCGCGACCGAACGGGTCGCTGCGACCGCCAAAGCCGGAGGTGATGTAGGTGTTGCGGATCGGCATGCGACCCGGCACCGCGTTCTGCTCCAGCTGGTGGTCGAACAGCAGCGACTCCATCACCGACAACTGGCGGCCTGAAGCAGCGAAGCGCTGCTCCAGCACCTGTAAGTCGGCGTTGACCTCGTTGACCGGGATGTCCTGGGTCGGGCCGGGCTCGCCTTCACCGAGGCCGGGGGTCTCGTTGAAGTCGAACTCGCCGTCTTCCAGCTTGCCCATCTGGGTCAGGCGCTCGCCCAGTGCGTTGAGCCGGGTGGCCTGCGCCTGCAGCTCGCCCATGCGGGCGGCGAGCGCGTTGACCTGGGTCTGGGCGTCCTGCTGGGCCTTGGCCAGGTCGCGCTCCTGCTGGGCGACCTTGGCGTGGAGCCGGGAATCATTGAACATGCTGCCACCCAGACCGGCACCGAAGCCGATCAGGCAGCCCAGGCCAAGCACGCTGCCCAGCAGGGCACGGGGCCTGTCCTCGAAGTAGAAACGCAAACGCGCAAGCGGCGTCTTGGCCTGTCCTTCACGCGTTTTGATTACGATCTTTTTGAATGCCATCAGTGAGTTTTCATGTCTGAGCCGAAATCCAGTGCCCGTCCTGCATCAACACCGAAGCCGGCGCTGGATGCAGTCATGGGTGACAAAGCCGGCAATCCGCTGCGTCGTGCCCTGTGGCTCGATGCGCTGGACCGTCAGTTGCGCCCCCATCTGCCGCCCACCCTGGCCACCCGTTGCCGGCTGGCGAATGTAAACGGCGAACACCTCGTTTTTGTCGTCGACTCCGCTGTGTGGCACGCCAAGGTCCGGCTGGCCGAAGCACAGTTGATCGACGCGGCCCGGTCCATCGGGCTGAAGGTCACCAAGGTGACCGTCAAAACTGCGGCTGCCCCTCCTCCACGCTCCCCAGCGATCGACAACAGGAATGGCCCCCACGCAGTTTCAGCCGCCACGCACAAAGGGCTACGCGACGCGTTGGCTTGTCTGAAGGACATGGAGTAACCCACGGCCGCACAGGCATCAGGGCATCCCGCCCCTTCCCCGCCGTCGTCACGATCATGTGAATCTGGCAGGGAGCCGGCGGCCATCGTAGCCGTGCCGGGCCGTCCAGTCGTTAGTCTTTTATTAAAGAATCGTTAAATTCAGGCCAAAACCGGACCCGGTTCACAAAAACGTGACGACGGTACCTAGACGGTTCATTGACATCAACATCACGCCGGCCGCGACCGCCAAACGCACAACGGCGCCCTGGGCGCCGTTGTTTTTTCTTTCAATTCAACTGGTTAGGCGTACGCTGGCACGCCATACACGACCGGAACCTCGCTGCTCGGGGTTTCGTAGCTGACCCACTCCCACGCCGTGGCATCGGCCAGCAGCGCACGCACCAGCTTGTTGTTGAGCGCGTGGCCGGATTTGAAGCCTTCGTAGGCCCCCAGCACCTGGCCGCCGGCCAGATACAGGTCGCCGATCGCATCGAGGATCTTGTGGCGCACGAACTCGTCGGCGTAGCGCAGGCCGTCGTCGTTGAGCACGCGGAATTCGTCGAGCACGATGGCGTTGTCCATCGAACCGCCCAGGCCCAGGTTGCGCTCGCGCATGTATTCCAGGTCGCGCATGAAGCCGAAGGTGCGTGCGCGGGAGATTTCCCGGGTATAGGCGGCGGTGGAGAACTCGATCTCGGCGCGCGACTGCTTGGCCGGGATCATCGGGTGATCGAACTGGATGGTGAAACCGAGCTTGTAGCCTTCATACGGCTCGAAGCGGGCGACCTTGTCGCCGTCGGTCACTTCCACCGTCTTGAGAATGCGGATGAAGCGCTTCGGCGCGTCCTGTTCGGCGATGCCCGCCGACTGCAGCAGGAACACGAACGGGCCGGAGGAACCGTCCATGATCGGCAGTTCGGCCGAGGACAGCTCCACGATGATGTTGTCCACGCCCAGGCCGGCCAGGGCCGACATCAGGTGTTCGACGGTCTGGATCTTGGCGTCATTGCAGGTCAGCCCGGTGCACAGGGTCACTTCGGTGACCAGGTCGGCACGGGCGGGGACCTCCACCACCGGGTCCAAGTCCACGCGCCGGAACACGATGCCATGGTTGACCGGTGCCGGGCGCAGGGTCATGTAGACCTTGTCACCACTGTGCAGGCCAACGCCGGTGGCGCGGATCGTGTTCTTGAGGGTGCGTTGGGGAATCATGGGGGCGACCGGGGGAAGCGCGCAGTCAGCGCGACAGTGACAAACAAGAATAACACGCACTACCACCGCTCCTTTCTGAACCGGAGGCGGCAGACTGCCGGGCCCATCCTGGCCCGGCAGCAAGGGACATGGAGGCGCTTACCGGGGAGGACAAGACCCCGGCCGGCGATCCTTCAGTCCGCCTGGCGGCGCAGGAACGCCGGGATGTCCAGGTAATCGTTGGGCAGTTCGGCAGCGGCCGGGCTCGACGACGACGGGGCCGAGGGGGCCACGGTGTCGGCGCTGGGACGACGCAGGCCCAGGCCCATGCCGCCCACGGCCTTGGACACGGCGTCGCCGCCCGTGTCGAAATCGCCGAACTCCGGCTGGCCGGTGGTGGCATTGCGGACCAGCTTGATCGGCGCGCGCTCGCCCGGACGCTGGGTCTTGGAGGCCACCGCACGGTTCAGGCCGGTGGCCACCACGGTGACGCGGACCTCGTCCTGCATGTCCGGGTCCAGCACGGTACCGACCACCACGGTGGCGTCTTCGGACGCGAAGCCATCGATGGTGCGGCCGATCTCGTCGAACTCGGCCATCGTGAAGTCGGCGCCGGCGGTGATGTTGACCAGGATGCCGTTGGCACCGGCCAGGTTCACATCGTCCAGCAGCGGGTTCTGGATGGCGGCTTCGGCGGCGGCCTGGGCGCGGTCATCGCCACGGGCGGTGCCGGTACCCATCATCGCCAGGCCCATTTCGGACATGACGGTGCGCACGTCGGCGAAGTCGACGTTGATCAGGCCCGGGCGCACGATCAGGTCGGCGATGCCCTGCACGGCGCCCTGGAGAACGTCGTTGGCGGCACGGAAGGCCTGGATCATGGTGGCGTTGCGGCCCAGCACGGTGATCAGCTTTTCGTTCGGGATGGTGATCAGCGAGTCGCAGTGCTGGCTCAGTTCCTCGATGCCCTTCAGCGCGACCTGCATGCGGCGGCGACCTTCGAACGGGAACGGCTTGGTGACCACGGCCACGGTCAGGATGCCCATCTCCTTGGCCAGCTGTGCCACCACCGGTGCAGCGCCGGTCCCGGTGCCACCGCCCATGCCGGCGGTGATGAACACCATGTCCGCACCCTGCAGGGCGTCCATGATGCGCTCGCGGTCTTCCAGCGCGGCCTGGCGGCCCACTTCCGGATTCGCGCCGGCGCCCAGGCCCTTGGTGACATTGGTACCCAGCTGCAGCTGCAGCTTGGCACCGCAATTCTTGATGGCCTGCGAGTCGGTGTTGGCGGTGATGAATTCCACGCCGTCCACGCTGGTGCTGACCATGTGCGCCACGGCGTTGCCGCCGCCGCCGCCCACGCCGATCACCTTGATCACCGCATTGGGTGCCATCTTCTCAATCAGTTCGAAATGCGCCATGTCCGTGTCCTCGTTATATCCGCTTCTGGTTGGCATGGGCGCGTTGGCGTCCTGCCATTGCGCTGCATGTTGCCGTTGCGGCTGTGTGGGTTGTGTGTTGCTTTTTTTGTTGCGCCGGCGGGGGCCGGTTTGAAGCCAGCCGACTGACCGTCGGCTCTACTGCACTTGCAACCAGCAGGGGGCCGGTTGAAGCAGATTCCGTTGCGTCAGAATTCGCCGCGGAACCACGTCTTTACCTTGTTGAAGAGACTGCCTGCGCGCCCGGTGGGCAGCGACGGGCGGCGTGGATGCTCGATCTGGCTGCCCATCAGCAGCAGGCCCACGCCGGTGGCATGCACCGGGTTGCCGACCACTTCGCCCAGCCCGGTGACGTGCTGCGGGATGCCCACGCGCACCGGCATCTGCAGCATTTCCTCGGCCAGTTCGACCACGCCTTCCATCTTCGAGGCGCCGCCGGTCAGCACCATGCCGGCGCGCACCAGTTCCTCGAAGCCGGAACGGCGCAGTTCGGCCTGCACCATTTCGAAGATTTCCTCATAACGGCCCTGCACCGCCTGGGCCAGCGCGTGCCGCGGCATCCGGCGCGGCGGACGATCGCCGACGCTGGGCACCTGGATGCTTTCCTCGGCGGTGGCCAGCTGGGCCAGGGCGCAGGCGTAACGCACCTTGATCTGCTCGGCTTCCGGGGTCGGCGTGCGCAGCATGTGCGCGATGTCGTTGGTGACGTGGTCGCCGGCGATCGGCAGCGACGCGGTGTGGCAGATCGCGCCCTGCACGAACACGGCCAGGTCGGTGGTGCCGGCGCCCATGTCGACCAGCACCACGCCCAGTTCGCGCTCGTCGGCGGTCAGCACGGCCACGCTGGAGGCCAGCGAGGACAGCACCAGGTCATCCACCTGCAGGCCGCAGCGCTGCACGCACTTGCTGATGTTGGCCGCGGCCGACTGTGCGCACACCACCAGGTGCGCATGCACCTCCAGGCGCACGCCGGTCATGCCGACCGGGTTGCGGATGCCTTCCTGCGAATCGTCCAGCACGTATTCGCGCGGAATCGCGTGCAGGATCTTCTGGTCGGCCGGGATCGCCACCGCCTTGGCCGCATCCAGCACGCGGTCCAGGTCGCCCCAGGTCACTTCACCGTCGCGGATCGGCACGATCCCGGGCGAATTCTTGCACTGCACGTGGTTGCCGGAGATCGAGGCATACACCGAGCGGATCTCGCAGCCGGCCATCAGCTCGGCCTCTTCGACCGCGCGCTGGATCGACTGCACGGTCGATTCGATATCCACCACCACGCCGCGCTTGAGGCCGCGCGATTCGTGCGAGCCGATGCCGATGACCTCGATCGGATTGCCCGGCGAGTACTCGCCGACCAGCGCCACCACCTTGGAGGTGCCGATGTCCAGACCGACGATCAGTGATTTGTCACCCTTGCGATTCATGTCCTGTCCTGCGTGCTGTGCGCCACATTGGCCGGCGCGGCCGCGGCCGGGGTACCCCAGCTCAGCGTGAAACCATTGGTATAGCGGAGGTCGGCGCGTTCGATCGGCACCTGCTGGTTGGCCAGCTGCGGCAGCACGCGCACGAAGCGCTGCAGGCGCGAGCGCGCGTCGTCGCGGCCGACCACCACTTCGGTGCCGTTGCTCAGCTGCAGCGACCAGCTGCCGCGTGCGTCCATGCTGACCCGGGTCACGTCGACCCCGGCCGGCGCGAACAGCGCGCGCGCATCGTTGTACAGCGCCACCACTTCTTCGGTCTGGGTATCCGGGCCGTCCAGGTCGGGCAGCTTCAGGTCCTGCAGCTTCTGCGGGGTGGCAAACAGCTTGCCCTGCTCGGACAGCAGCCGGTCCTTGCCCCAGCGCGCGAACGGCTTGTGCTCGACCAGGGTGATTTCCAGCACGTCCGGCCACTGCTTGCGGACCTGCGCGCTTTCCACCCACGGCAGGGTTTCGATCGCGTCCTGCGCGTCCTGCAGCTTGACCGCGAAGAAGCCGGACTTCGCATACGGCAGCACCACCTGCTGCAGCTGCTCGGCCGGAACCCGCTTGAATTCACCATGCACGCGCAGCTTGGCCAACGGCCAGCGTTCGGCACCGACCCAGCCGTTGAGCACCGCCACCACGGGCAGCGCCACCAGCGACAGGGCCAGCAACCAGACGAAGATGCGCAGCACCGCGTTCATGCGTGGCGTGCCTCCACGTTGCCGAAGCCGGCCGGCAGGGTCTGCTCCAGCACGCGCCAGACCAGCTCCTCGAAGCCGATGCCGGCCTGGCCGGCCGCCTTGGGCACCAGCGAATGGCTGGTCATGCCCGGGGCGGTGTTGACCTCGAGCAGGTAGAAGCGGCCACTGGCGCGGTCGCGCATCACATCGACCCGGCCCCAGCCACGGCAGCCTGCGGCGCGGAACGCGTCCAGCGCGATGCGGCGGATCTCCAGCTCGTCCTCGCCGTCCAGGCCCGGGCACAGGTACTGGGTGTCATCGGCGATGTACTTGGCGTTGTAGTCGTACCACTGGCCCTTGGGCACGATGCGGATCGACGGCAGCGCCTGGTCGCCGAGGATGCCCACGGTCAGTTCGTCGCCCACCACCATCTGTTCCATCAGCAGCTGGCCGTCGTAGCGCGCGGCCAGGGCGACGGCGTCGTCCAGGCCGGCGTCGTCGGTGACCCGGCTGATGCCCACGCTGGAGCCTTCGTTGGCCGGCTTGACCACCACCGGCAGGCCGAGCTCGGCCGCGCTGGCGTGCACGTTTTCCGCGGTGACCTTGCGGTACTGCGGCGTGGGCAGGCCCAGCGCGAGCCAGACCTGCTTGGTGCGGATCTTGTCCATGCCCAGCGCCGAGCCGAGCACGTCCGAACCGGTGTACGGCACGCCGAAGGCTTCCATCAGCCCCTGCACGATGCCGTCCTCACCGCCACCGTTGTGGCCGTGCAGGATGTTGAAGACGCGGTCGAAACGCTTTTCCACCAGCGCCAGTGCCAGCGCCGGAATGCCATCCACGGCGGTGGCGTTGACCCCGCGCGCGCGCAGCGCCTCGATCACGTTGCGGCCCGAATCCAGCGACACCTCGCGTTCGCTGGAGGTACCGCCCAGCAGCACCGCCACGCGGCCGAACACGGCCGGGTCGGTGGTGCGCAGCGGCGGGAAGGTCAGCGCGCTCATGCCTGCGCCTCGCTGCTGAACCCTTCCACGGCAAGCTGGGTGGCCACCGCGCCAATGTCGCCCGCCCCCATCATCAGCAGCAGGTCGCCGTCCTGGAGCACATCGGGCAGCACGCTGGCCAGTTCGGTGGCCTTGCCCACCACCACCGGTTCGCTGCGGCCGCGGGCGCGGATGGCGCGGGCCAGCGCATGCGAATCGGCGCCGGCAATCGGCTCCTCGCCGGCCGGGTACACCTGGCACAGCACCAGCGCGTCAACGCTGGAGAGCACCGCGGCGAACTTGTCGAACTGGTCGCGCGTGCGGCTGTAGCGGTGCGGCTGGAAGGCCACGACCAGGCGCTTGTCGCTCCAGCCGCCGCGGGCGGCGGCGAACACCGCCTCCAGTTCGCTGGGGTGGTGGCCGTAATCGTCGATGACCCGCACCCTGGCGCCGGTGGCGGTGGTGACTTCGCCCAGGTCGTTGAAGCGACGGCCGACGCCGGCGAAGCTTTCCAGCGCGCGCGCGATGGCGTCCGGAGCCACGCCCAGCTGCCAGCCCACTGCGGCCGCGGCCAGGGCGTTGAGCACGTTGTGGCGGCCCGGCAGGGCCAGCACCACGTCCTGGCTGGTGCCCTGCGGCAGGCGCAGGGTAAAGCGCATGCGGGCGCCGTCCTGGACCACGTTTTCGGCACGCACGTCGGCGTGCGCGCTCATGCCGTAGCTCATCACGTGACGCGGGGTCTGCGCGGCCAGCGCGGCCACTTCCGGGTCGTCGATGCACAGCACCGCCAGCCCGTAGAACGGCAGGCGCTGCAGGAATTCGGCGAACGCCGCCTGCACCCGGGCGAAATCGTTGCCGTAGTTTTCCAGGTGGTCGGCGTCGATGTTGGTGATCACCGAGACCAGCGGATTCAGGCGCAGGAAGCTGCCATCGCTCTCATCGGCTTCGGCCACCAGCCACTGCCCGCTGCCGAGCTTGGCGTTGGCGCCGGCCGCCAGCAGCTGCCCGCCGATGACGAAGGTCGGATCCAGCCCGCCCTCGCTCAGCACCGCGGCGGCCAGGCTGGTGGTGGTGGTCTTCCCGTGCGTGCCGGCCACGGCGATGCCGCGGCGGAAGCGCATCAGTTCGGCCAGCATCGCCGCACGCGGCATGATCGGAATGCGCTGGCTGCGCGCTTCCATCAGTTCCGGGTTGTCCTCGCGGATCGCGCTGGAGACCACCACGCAGTCGGTTCCCAGCACGTTGGCGGCCGAATGGCCGCGCATCACGCGCGCGCCCAGCCCGGCCAGGCGGCGGGTGGCGGCGTTGTCGGCGTTGTCCGAACCGGACACCTCATAGCCCAGGGTCAGCATCACTTCGGCGATACCGCTCATGCCGGTGCCGCCGATGCCGACGAAGTGCACGCGCGGGAAGGCGCGCACCAGGTCATTGGTGTCGTGAAGGCGGCGGATCATGCGCGGCCTCGCGTTGCGGTGTTCATTTGGATTCCTCGAGGATGATGTCGGCGATGCGCTCGGCGGCATCGACCTTGGCCAGCGCACGCGCGGCAACCGCCATCTGCATGCGACGGGCGGGATTGGCGGCCAGGTCGCGCAGCACGTGCTGCAGCTGCAGGGCGAGCGCGTCGTCCTGCTTCAGCAGCACGGCCGCGCCACGCTCGACCAGGTATTCGGCATTGCGGGTCTGGTGGTCGTCCACCGCCGCCGCGAACGGAACCAGCACGCTGCCGACGCCGGCCGCGCACAGCTCGGCCAGGGTCGACGCGCCGGAACGGCACACCACCAGGTCGGCCCAGCCGAAGGCGTCGGCCATGTCGGCGATGAACGGCTGCACCTGCGCGGCAACGCCAGCGTCCTGGTACGCCTGCAGCGCTTCGGCATGCAGCTTTTCACCGCTCTGGTGGCGCACCTCGACGGCGACCTCGCCGGCAATGGCGGCCAGTGCCTTGGGCACGGCGTTGTTGAGCGCGCGTGCGCCCTGGCTGCCCCCCAGCACCAGCAGGCGCAGCGGCCCGTGGCGGTCGGCCAGGCGCTGTTCGGGGGCGGAAATCGCGGCGATCTCGGCACGCACCGGGTTGCCCACCGCTTCCTCGCGCTGGGCGAAGCTGCCCGGGAAGCCGGTCAGCACGCGCCGCGCAAAGCGCGACAGCACGCGGTTGGTCAGGCCCGGCGCGCGGTTCTGTTCGTGCACCAGCAGCGGCAGGCCGTGCAGGCGCGCGGCCAGGCCGCCCGGACCCGAGGCGAAGCCGCCGAAGGCGATCACCGCGCGCGGATTGCGGTCGCGGATCAGGAAGCCAGCGGCGCGCACCGCGCGCAGCAGGCGCCCGGGTGCGGTCAGCAGGGCCAGCTTGCCCTTGCCGCGCAGGCCGCTGATCGCCAGCGTGTCGATGTGGAGGTCGTGCTGCGGCACCAGGCGGGTTTCCATGCCGCCTTCGCTGCCCAGCCAGGTCACCGGAATGCCGCGCGCGCGCAGCACCCGGGCCACGGCCAGGCCGGGGAAGATGTGGCCACCGGTACCACCGGCCATGATCAGCACCGGGCGCGGGGAGGTCTGGGCGCTCATCCCATCCTCCCCAGGGTCGGTTCGATGCGCTGCTGCATGCGGCTGGTGCCGCGCGGCGCGCTGTCCCGATGCGCCGGTGCCGGCGTGGCGGCGCTGGCGCTGGCGCTGGCGCTGGCCGGTGCCGCGACCGGTGCCGCCTCGTCCAGGTCGGCAGCCCCCATGCGCACGGCCTGGCGGCGCTCGGCGCGGTCCAGTTCGTAGGACACGCGCAGCAGCAGGCCCATCGCCACGCAGGTCATCAGGATGCTCGAGCCGCCCGAGGAGATCAGCGGCAGGGTCAGGCCCTTGGTCGGCAGGATCCCCAGGTTCACCCCGATCGAGACGAAGCTCTGCATGCTCACCCACAGGCCGATGCCGAAGGCGATGTAACCGGAGAAGTGGCGCTTCATTTCCACGCAGCGCATGCCGATCCAGAACGCGCGCCCGGCCAGCAGCGCATACAGCGCCACGATCAGGCAGGTGCCGACGAAGCCCAGCTCCTCGGCGGTGACCGAGAAGATGAAGTCGGTGTGCGCCTCGGGCAGGTAGTACAGCTTCTGCACCGAGTTGCCCAGGCCGACCCCGGTCCATTCGCCGCGGCCCACCGCCATCAGCGCGTTGGAGAGCTGGTAGCCGTCGCCCTGCTGGTCGGCCCACGGGTCCCAGAACGAGGTGATGCGGCGCATGCGGTAGGGCTCGATGATCGCCAGCGCGCTCATCGCCACCAGGCCGAACACGATCGGCATCGACATGCGCGGCAGGTTCACCCCGCCCAGCACCAGCATGCCGGCGGTGATCGCCAGCAGCAGGGTCGAGGAACCGAAGTCGGGCTGCAGCAGCAGCAGCACCACCAGCGCGCCGGCCACGCCCAGCGGCTTGAGCATCGCCGGCCAGGTCGCATTGACCTCGTCGCGGAAGCGCACCAGGTAACTGGACAGCCACACGATGTACAGCACCTTCACCGCTTCGACGGTCTGGAACTTGGAGAACCCCAGGTTGATCCAGCGCCGCGCGCCGTTGACGCTGCTGCCCAGGCCGGGGATGAACACCACCACCAGCAGCGCGAAGCAGCCCAGCAGCAGCATCTGGTTGTACTGCTCGATGCTCTTCAGCTCGGTGCGCATGGCGATGGCCGCCAGCACGATGCCTACCGCCAGGAAGATGAGGTGGCGGTTGAGGTAGTAGAACGGGCTGCTCATCAGCGCGATCGAGCTCGACGCGACCATCACCACGCCCAGCCCGGTGAGCGCGATGATCGCGCCCAGCAGCCACTTGTCGAAGTGGCCTCCGATGGCTTCAAGGCGGGTTGCCTGGCGCGACAGGTCGTTCATCAGCGCACCTTCAACGTGGCCAGGCCGATCAGCACCAGCACCACCGAGATGATCCAGAAGCGCACGATCACGCGCGGCTCGGGCCAGCCCTTCAACTCGAAGTGGTGGTGGATCGGCGCCATGCGGAACACGCGCTTGCCGGTCAGCTTGAACGAGGCGACCTGGATCATCACCGACAGCGTTTCGATCACGAACACGCCGCCCATGATCACCAGCACCAGCTCCTGGCGGGTGATCACCGCGATGGTGCCCAGCACCGCACCGAGCGCCAGCGCACCGATGTCGCCCATGAACACCATCGCCGGGTAGGTATTGAACCAGAGGAAGCCCAGGCCGGCGCCGGCGATCGCCGCGCAGATGATCACCAGTTCACCCGCGCCGGGGATCTGCGGGATCTGCAGGTAATTGGAGAACACCACGTTGCCCGACGCATAGGCGAACACGCCCAGTGCGCAGGCCACCAGCACGGTCGGCATGATCGCCAGGCCGTCCAGGCCGTCGGTCAGGTTGACCGCGTTGGAGAAGCCGACGATCCAGAAGTAGGCGATGGCCACGAAGCTGATCCCGGCCAGCGGCAGCGCCACCGACTTGAACATCGGGATGTAGAAGGTCAGCGCCGCCGGTACGTCGGCGGTGTAGAACAGGAACAGGCCGGCAGCCAGGCCGAAGATCGACTGCAGCAGGTACTTCCAGCGCGACTTCAGTCCATTCGGGTCGCGCCGCACGATCTTGATCCAGTCGTCGTACCAGCCGATCGCGCCGAAGCACAGCATCACCGCCAGCACCACCCACACATAGCGGTTGCGCAGGTCGGCCCACAGCAGCACCGACAGGGTGATGGTGAGCAGGATCAGCGAACCGCCCATGGTCGGGGTGCCGGCCTTGGAGAAGTGGGTCTGCGGACCGTCGGTACGGATCGGCTGGCCACCCTTGAACTGGGCCAGCTTGCGGATCATCGCCGGGCCCAGCCACAGCGACAGGAACAGCGCGGTAAGCGCGGCAAGAATGCCACGCAGGGTCAGATAGCCGAACAAGCCGAACAGGCTTTCCAACTGCTGCAGCCATCGGGCCAGTTCAAGCAACATGGGGGGTTTCCTCTCCTCGCGCCAGCAGCGCTTTCACAATCTTGTCCATGGCGCTGCCGCGCGAGCCCTTGACCAGGCAGCGCACGCCAGCATGCAGTTCATCGGCCAGCGCCGCGGCCAGCGCGTCGTGGCTCTGGAAGTGGCGCCCGCCTTCGCCGAAGGCCTGCGATGCGGCCGCGCTCAGCGTGCCCAGCGTGTACAGGCGCTTGAGCCCCGCCTCGCGTGCGCGCCGGCCGGCCTGCGCGTGCAGGGCCTCGCCGTCTGGACCGAGTTCGCGCATGTCGCCCAGCACCAGCCAGCCTTCGTCGGGGCTTGCGGCCAGCGCATCGATGGCGGCGGCCAGCGAACCGGGGTTGGCGTTGTAGCTGTCGTCGATCAGCACCGCGCCACCGGGCAGGCGGTGCGCGATCTGGCGTCCGGGTACCGGCTCGGCGCGGGCCAGGCCGGCGGCGATGCTGTCCAGGCCGATGCCGGCCGCCAACGCCAGCGACGCCGCCGCCAGCGCGTTGCTGATGTTGTGCCGGCCGGGCAGCGCCAGCGCGATGCTGACCGCACCGCTGGGCGCGACCAGGGTGAACTGGCTGCCCTCGGCGGTCGGTCGGATCGCCTGCGCGGTGACGTCCGCACTGTGGTCCAGCGCATAGCGCAGCACGCGGCTGCGCGGCGGCTGGCCGACGATGTGCTGTTCGAACCACGCGCCAAAGGCGTCGTCGGCGTTGATCACCGCCACGCCGTCGACCGGCAGCGCGGCATAGATGGCGCCCTTGGTGCTGGCCACGCCCTGCAGGCTGCCCATCCGCTCCAGGTGCGCCGGCGCGATGTTATTGACCAGCGCGTACTGCGGGCGCGCGATGTCGGTGAGGTAGGCGATGTCGCCCGGCTTGCCGGCACCCATTTCGTAGATGGCGAAGTCGGCGTCTTCCGGCGCATCGATCACCGCCAGCGGCAGGCCGATCTCGTTGTTGCGGTTGCCCGGGTTGGCATACACCACCGCGCCGCGTTCGCGCGCGACCTGCTCCAGGATCGCCAGCAGCAGGCTCTTGACGCTGGTCTTGCCGTTGCTGCCGGTGATGGCGAACACCGCCGCGCTGCGGTCGCGCTGCATGCCGGCCGCGATGCGGCCCAGCGCATGTTCGCTGTCGCCGACCACGATCTGCGGCACGGCCACCTCGAGCAGGCGTTCGACCAGCATCGCGCTGGCCCCGCGGGCCACCGCGTCGGCGGCGAAGTCATGCCCGTCAAACCGCTCGCCGCGCAGGGCGACGTACAGGCTGCCCGGCGCCAACGTGCGGGTGTCGTTGCTGATGGCGTCGATGGCGGTGTCATCGCCATGGATGTCACCCCCGGCCCAATGGGCGATCAGCGAGAGCGGCGTGCGCTTCACAGGATGGCCTCCTTGGCGCTGAGCGCGGCAGCGGCCACCAGGGTGTCGTCGAAGTCGTGCCTGACCCCGCGCACTTCCTGATAGGGCTCATGGCCCTTGCCGGCCAGCAGCACGATGTCGCCAGGACCGGCCAGCTTCACCGCCAGGCCGATCGCGCGCGCGCGGTTGCGCTGCACGGTGACCGCGTCGGGTGCAGTGAAACCAGCCAGGATGTCGGCCACGATGGCGTCGCCATCCTCGCCGCGCGGATTGTCGTCGGTGACGATCACCTGCTGGGCCAGGCGTTCGGCGATGGCCGCCATCTGCGGGCGCTTGCCCGCGTCGCGTTCGCCGCCGCAGCCGAACACGCAGAACAGCCTGCCCTGCAGGTGGCCCTGCAGGCTCTGCAGGGCCTGCTCCAATGCATCGGGGGTATGCGCGTAGTCGACCACCACGGTCGGCAGGCCGCGCTCGCCGCCGAGGCGGTTCATGCGCCCGGCGATCGGCTGCAGCTGCGACACCAGCGCGGCGATCGCCTCGGGGGCATGGCCCAGCGCGTGCAGCACGCCGGCCACGGCCAGCAGGTTGTCCACGTTGAAGCGGCCCAGCAGCGGCGACTGCACCGGGTGGCGTGCACCATCGACCAGCAGGTCGAAGGCAATGCCACGGCCGTCGAGCTTGAGCGAGTCGGCGCGCAGCGTGGCCTGCTGCGCACCGCGCGAGCTGACCCCGATCCGGGCGACACCGGCATCGACCGTGCGCAGCAGTTCGCTGCCGAAACTGTCATCCAGGTTCACCACTGCGGCCTTCAGGCCGTCGCGGTGGAACAGCTTGGCCTTGGCCGCGCCGTACTGGGCCATGTCGCCGTGGTAATCGAGATGGTCGCGGGTGAGGTTGGTGAACACCGCCACGTCGTAGTGCACGGCATCCACGCGGCCTTGGTCGAGCGCATGCGAGCTCACTTCCATGGCCACGGCCCTGGCGCCCTGGTCACGCAACTGCGCCAGCACTTCATGCATCTGCAGCACCAGCGGCGTGGTGAAGCCGGTCGGCACCACGTGGCCGTACAGGCCCACGCCGAGCGTGCCGATGCTGCCGCTGGGCGTGCCCAGCAGGTGCCAGGCCTGGGCCAGCAGCTGCACGGTGGAGGTCTTGCCGTTGGTGCCGGTGACCCCGACCATGGTCATCGCGCGCGACGGATGACCGTGAAATTGATCGGCCATGCCGCCCATGCGCGCGCGCAGGCCGGGAACGGCAATGGCGTCGGCCGGTGCCGGCAGTTCCGCCGGGGCCGGTGGCTCGAACAGGATCGCGCCCGCACCCGCGGCGCGGGCCTGGTCGACGAAGCCCAGCCCGTGCGCGCCGAAGCCGGCGATGGCCACGAAGGCGTTGCCCGGGCGCACGGCGCGGCTGTCGAGCACCAGGCCGGTGATGGACGGGTCGTGGCTCAGCACCACGTCGGGAAGCAACTGCGAAAGCAACATCATCTGGCTCATTGCGTGCCTCCCTGCGCGGGCGGCACCGTGGCGTGCGCGCTGGGCAGCGCGGCATCGAATTCAGCGGCGGCGTCTGGGGCGAGCACGGCATCGGCCGGCGGCGGGGTCGGCAGCGAGGTGGCCGCGTGTCCCATCTTTCCGGACTGCTGCGCGGCCAGCCAGGAATCGATATCGTCCGGCGGCACGTCCATCAGGCGCAGCGCGCCTTCCATGACGTTGTGGAACACCGGCGCCGAGACCAGGCCGCCGTAGTACGTGCCGGCCTGCGGATCGTTGATCACGATCACCGTGGCAAAGCGCGGGTTGCTGGCCGGCACCACGCCGGCGAACAACGAGTTGTAATGGCCACGCTCGTAGCCACCGGGGCCGGCCTTGCGCGCAGTGCCGGTCTTGCCGGCCACGTGGTAGCCCAGCACCGCCGCCTGCTTGGCGCCGCCCTGGGTGACCACCGTTTCCATCATCGCCACGACCTCTTTGGCGATTTTTTCATCGATGATCTGCTTGCCTTCGTTACGCTGGCCCTTGACGAAGGTCGGCGCGATCAGCTTGCCGCCATTGCCCAGCGCCGAGTACGCCGTGGCGATCTGCAGGGCCGAGACGTTCATGCCGTAGCCGTAGGACATGGTGGTCTTGGACGGCCCGCTCCAGCTCGCCGGGCGCGGGAACACGCCGGCCGATTCGCCCGGGAAACCGCTGTGCGGCGACGAGCCGTAGCCGAAGCTGTGGACGTGGTCGTAGAACACCTGGTCGGGCATCTTTGCGGCGATCTTGGCCGCCCCGATGTTCGAACTGCGGGTGATCACGCCGGTCACATTGAGCACGCCGTTGTTGCGCGGCACGTCCTTGATGGTGAACCTGCCCACGGCCATGTAGCCCGGGTTGGTGTCGACCGTGGTGTCCTTGGTGACCACGCCGGACTGCAGCGCCGAGGCGATGGTCAACGGCTTCATGGTCGAACCGGGCTCGACCAGGTCGGTCACCGCGCGGTTGCGGCGGGTATCCGGCGCCGTACCGCCCACCGCATTGGGGTTGTAGGTCGGCAGGTTGACCATGGCCAGGATTTCGCCTGTGGCCACGTCCATGATGACCATCGAGCCGGCGGCGGCCTTGTTCGCGATCAACGCGTTGCGCAGCTCCTTGAACGCCAGAAACTGGATGCGACGGTCGATGCTGAGGGTCAGGTCCTTGCCCGGCTCGGCCGCGCGCAGGAGGTCGCTTTCGACCGTGTCGCCCTTGCGGTTGCGGATCACCCGCTTGGCACCGGCCTTGCCGCGCAGCCATTCGTCGAAGGCCAGCTCCAGCCCTTCCTGGCCACGATCATCGATGTTGGTGAAGCCCAGCACATGCGCCATCGCCTCGCCCTGCGGGTAGAAGCGGCGGAATTCGCGCTGCGAGGCCACGCCGGGAATCTTCAGCGCCACCACTTTCTCTGCGTCGTCCGGGTTGATCCGGCGGCGCAGGTACATGAACTCCTTGTCGGCCTTCTGGCTCAGCTTGGAGGTCAGGTCGTCCAGCGGCATGCCCAGCGCGGTGGCCAGCTCCGGAATGCGGTCGGGCGTGCGCATCAGCTCCTGCGGATTGACCCAGATCGAGGCGACCGGGGTCGACACCGCCACCGGCTCGCCATTGCGGTCGGTGATCATGCCGCGCGAGGTATTGATCGGCAGTTCGCGCAGGTAACGCGCTTCACCCTGGCGCTGGTAGAAATCGCTGTTGACCAGCTGCACGTAGGCCGCGCGGCCAACCAGCGACACCGAGCACAGGCCCAGCGCCAGCCCGACCCACTTCAGGCGCTGGCGCAGGTTGAAGCTGTTGCGCGCACGGTTGCGGCCGGTCTTGTTCATGGCCGCACCACCACGACATCGGCCGCTTCGGGGAACTTCATGCCCAGCCGTTCGCGCGCCACGCGGTCGACGCGGGTGGCCTCGGCCAGGGTTGCCTGCTCCAGCTGCAGGCGGCCGAATTCAATGTTCAGTTCGTCGCGGGCGCGCTCCACCCGCGACAGTTCGACGAAGGTCTGCCGGTGACGGTGGCGCATGAACACCACACCGATCGCCGAGGCGATGGTGCAGGCCAGCAGCACGACCAGCAGCAGGCGGCTCATCCGGCCACCGCACGCTTTTCGGCCACGCGCAGCACCGCGCTGCGCGAGCGCGGGTTGACCGCCAGCTCGTCATCCTCGGCCTTGATCGCGCCGCCGACCAGGTCCAGGGTAGGCACGAACGCGGCCAGCTCGGGCAGGCGGCGGTTGCTTGGCGGCGCCTTGGCGTGGCGGTTCATGTACTGCTTGATGATGCGATCTTCCAGCGAGTGGAAGCTGATCACCGCCAGTCGGCCGCCCGGCTTCAGGCGCGCCATCGCCGCGTCGAGCCCGGCTTCGAGGTCGGCCAGTTCGCGGTTGATGTGGATGCGGATGGCCTGGAAGCTGCGCGTGGCCGGGTGGATCTTGTCCTTGCCACGCGGCATCACCGACGCGATCAGCTCGGCCAGCTCTGCGGTGCGGGTGAACGGCTGCTTGTCGCGGCGCGCGATGATCGCCCGCGCGATGCGGCGCCCCTGGCGTTCTTCGCCATAGGTCCAGAGCACGTCCATCAGCTCGCGCTCTTCGACGCGGTTGAGCCACTGCGCGGCGCTTTCACCGCTGTCCGGGTCCATGCGCATGTCCAGCGGGCCGTCCTTGCCGAAGCTGAAACCACGCTCGGCCACGTCCAGCTGCGGCGAGGACACGCCCAGGTCGAACAGCACCCCGTCCAGGCCGTCGGCGGTGGCAGTCCAGTGCAGCAGGTCGGCGAAGCTGCCACGGAAGATCGAGACACGCGGGTCCGGCGCGAAATCGCGCTGCGCTACCGCGATGGCTTCCGGATCCTTGTCCATGACCAGCAGCCGGCCTCCAGGACCGAGTTGCTCGAGCACGCCGCGGGCGTGGCCGCCACGACCAAACGTGCCATCGAGATACGTTCCGTTTTCGATCACCCTCAGGCCGTCCAGGACCTGCGTGTACAGGACCGGCAGGTGGCCCGCCGGCGACTGCGACACCGGAAGGTGACCGGCCTGCGCGCCTCCGCGCATCCGGGCACCCCGGCTCACAACTTCAGGTCGAGCAACCCATCGCCCAGATCCCCGTCAGACAAGGTCTGCTGGATCAATGCGCGATGAGCCTGCTCGCTCCACAATTCAAATTTGTCGCCCATGCCGAGCAACACCGCCTTCTTTTCAATGCCAACGGCACCGCGGTGGCTGGCCGGAATACTGATGCGACCGTTGCCGTCCAGCTCCAGATGCGCGGCCGAACCGACCAGCTTCTGTTGCAGCAGGCGCACGACGCGCTGTGTGTTGGGCTTGGCCATGACATCGTCGCGGACCCGTTCCCACTCCGCTTCGGCATACAGCCACAGGCAGCCGGATTCGAAGGGGTTGTAGGTCAGGACCAGGCGGTTGTTGCTCACGCGCGCGACCAGGTCGCGATGCGCGGTGGGAACCGCCATGCGTCCTTTGTCGTCAACCGTGATGGCCGTCTCGCCCTGAAACACGACGCGTACACCTTTCCTTCGCCTGGATGAAACATTGAACCACGAAAAACCACAAAAAACCCGGTTTCTCCTCTGTTGCCCACCTTAGCAGCGGCAATGGGGTTGTCAACAGTTTTGCGAAGCGGAAATCACCTTGGACATCAAGGGCTTGCAGCAATGTTTAGAGACTTGTTCAAGGCTTATCCACAAGTTGCTGTTTCGTCTCAATTTTTGAGATTGGGTCGAAGTTCAGGCCTGTGCAGGGGGTGTGAAAGCCCGCCCCGCATTCAGTCCGCGCCGGGTCGCGGCCCACCTCCCACTGCGCAGATTCGGCACAATGGCGGCATGTGTCTGCTCGCCCTGGCCTGGAAGGTCCACCCCCGCTGGCAGTTGCTGATGGTCGGCAACCGCGACGAGTTCCATCAGCGTCCGACCGCCGCGCTGTCCGCGTGGCCGGCGCCGGACCACGGCGTGCTGGCCGGGCGCGACCTGCGTTCGGGCGGTACCTGGGCCGGCGTGGGTGCCGATGGCCGCATGGCGGTGGTCACCAACGTGCGCGATCCCCTGGCCCGGCAGACCGGCCCCTCGCGTGGGGCGCTGGTCGCCGACTACCTGCGCGCGACCACGCCGGCGGCGCACGTCGCCGACGCGCTGGCCGCCGATGCGGCCGCTTTCGCGCCGTTCAACCTGTTGCTCGCCGACCGTGACAGCTGCCAGTTCCTGGGCAACCACCCGCTTCGGCGGCAGGCCCTGGGGCCGGGCATCCACGGCATGTCCAACGGTCCGCTGGACGCGCCGTGGCCGAAAACGCTGGCCTTGAACGCGGCGCTGCAGGCCTGGGTAGATGCGGGCCGCGACGACCTGGCGCCGTTGTGGGCGGCGTTGGCCGACGAAACGCGGGCCGACGACAGCCGCCTGCCCGACACCGGGATCGGCCTGGAGCGCGAACGCTGGCTGTCGCCGGCGTTCATCCGCGGCGCCGACTACGGCACCCGGGCCAGCACCGTGATCGCGCTGGACGCCGGGGGAAACGGCTTCATCCGCGAACGCCGCTTCGACCCCGCGGGCGCCTGCATCGGCGACACCGCGCTCAGCGTCGGCGCTGCCGCAGCACAGCCGAATCCCGCTGCCGGGTGAACGCCAGTGCACGCATCGACGTGCACCGCGCATCGATCCGTGCGCCCGCCCGCTCTTTTCCGGTACCGACGCACCTGCGCCGCCCTGACCGGAACCTGCTGATGAACCGCCGACTGACCCTGCTCCTCGCCACCCATGCACTGACCCTCGCCGTGGGCTTCGGCACGGGCGTCTACCTGCTGCCGATCCTGACCGCACCTGACGGCCCCAGCGTCACGCGCGTGGCCGAGGCCATGGCCGACGACAGCGCGCACCGCGCCCGCTTCGAGCGCAGCCTCAAAGGCAGCGACCCCGTGCACTGGGCTGACGGCAAGGTCAGCGTAAGCCCGACGCAGATCGCCTTCGACGGCCGCATGGCGCCCGGTCCGGATTACAAGGTGTACCTGGTCCGCGAATTCGTGGACAACCGCAGCGATTTCCTGCGCATCAAGCAGGACGCCCGGCTGATAGGCGACGTAAAGACCTTCGACCGCTTCCTGCTCGACGTCCCGGCCGGCGTCGACGTGGAGACCTACACCACCGTGGTGGTCTGGTGCGAAGCCTTCTCGCAGTTCATCTCGGCAGCCCAGTACCGCATGCACGCCGATCCCACCGGCAGGTGACGACCGTGGGTCGTCACGCTTGCGGAGGTTGAGCGGCAGAGCCGGCCGATAAGCCGGGTTTTGTCGTGGACAGTCATTCTTCTAGGCGCCACGTCACCGTGGCGCTCAAGCAACCTACCCGGTCCCGACGCGGGCCGCGCCATGAGGACCCTATTTGGTCTTGCTCCAGGTGGGGTTTGCCGTGCCGGTCTGTTGCCAGACTCGCGGTGCGCTCTTACCGCACCATTTCACCCTTACCGGCTCCCCGAGGGGAACGTAGGCGGTATCTTTCTGTTGCACTTTCCGTCGGCTCGCGCCGCCCAGGCGTTACCTGGCACCTTGCCCTGCGGAGCCCGGACTTTCCTCGGCATTCCCGAAGGAATGACGCGACTGCCTGGCCGACTCTGCCGCGTGCATGATCCCACAGCGCACCTCTGCTGACCAGCACGGCGGCAGCGCCCCGCACGACGGCTTTTCGAAAGCCGCTGGCGTGCGCACGGTGCAGGCTGGACCGAATCGTCCACGGGACCAACGCATGATCCAGTCTCCAGCGTGCTCGAGCGCCGCAACGCGCCCCCCCATGCGAACCGCTCAGCTCGCACCCGCTCCAACAACGCCACGGACGGCCCCCAGTTCCGTGAAGAATGCGCCGCGATGGGGAGACGGCCAACCGCGTGAAACGCTCCTCACGATGGAACGCATCCGGGCTGGGGACAGCGAGCTGTGCGGGCTGATGGCCCAGCACAGCGCTCCCCCCGGCAGCACGCAGCACCACGCCAGGCATGAGCGCGCCACGCACCTACTGAATGCGTTGGAACGGCCGCGACGCTGGCTGGCCGTGAGAACCAGCGCCTCTCTCCACCCTTGGCTCGCCAAACCGGTCGCCGGCATCAGACCGGATCCGCACCGGCTGCAGCTCCGCATCCTGGATGCGGGCCTGTTGCAGATATTGCGGTCGGTGCGCACCGCAGAACTGTCCACGCCGCAGCGGCTCCAGCTTGCCGCCGCCTTGCGCGAGGCCGGCGCCCACACGGGCACCGTGCGCGCGTGGCTGGGCCTGGGCGATGGCGACGATGGCTCGCCCGACGTGCTGGATGTGGAACGGCCCGAAGTACCGAAGGCAGCTGCCGCGCCGCGCCAATTCGGGCCGCTGCTGGACCTCCTGCTGCCCGCTGCACGCGCTGCGGAACTGCGACAGGAAACGGCCAGGCAGAACGCGCTCCGGCTTCACCCCGACAATGCCTCGACGTCCGAGCGCAATGCCGGCCGCGAGCGTCTGTCCCAGCTGAAAGCGGAAATCTTCCAGAACGCCGCCATGGTGAGCCGCCGATTTGGCTACCCCGAAGACTCGCCCGTCTGGAACTACATGGCCAAGCTGCGCGACCCTCGGGTAAAGGAACTCTCGTCGCTGGGTCGTTCGAACGAAGCAAGGCGACGGGGACTCGACCTTCAGCTGCCGTAGAGCGCCTTCCGGGGCGCGCCGGTCAACTCGGCCGCAAGCTTCGCTGCCGTGGAGGGCGGCAGGTGCTCGCTGAGTTTGGCGTACATACGGCGCCCGGCGGCAAGCTGGGCCGCTGCATCGTCGGCGGCGCCCTGCACCATCACCACGAACTCGCCCTTGCGCTGGTTGTCATCGGCTTCCACCTGCTGAAGCAGGCTGGCCAGGGTGCCGTCGAGCACGGTCTCGAACAGCTTGGTCAGTTCACGGGCGAGTACGGCGGGGCGTTCCGCGCCGAATGCGGCAACCATGTCCGCAAGCGACTCCGCGATGCGATGTGAGGATTCATAGAACACCAGCGTGCGGGTTTCCCCCGCCAGCGCCTGCAGGCGTTCGCGGCGGCCGGACGCCTTGGCCGGCAGGAAGCCTTCGAAGGTGAAGCGGTCGCTGGGCAGGCCGGCCACGCTCAGGGCCGCAATCGCCGCGCAGGCGCCCGGTACCGGGCTGACCCGGATGCCGGCCTCGCGCGCGGCCCGCACCAACCGGTAGCCCGGGTCGCTCACCAGCGGGGTGCCGGCGTCGCTGACCAGCGCCAGCGACTCGCCGGCCTGCAGCCGCGCCACGATGCGCTGGGCCAGCGCTTCCTCGTTGTGGTCGTGCAGCGCCACCAGCGGCTGCTGGATGCCGAAATGGGCCAGCAGCTGGCCACTGCGGCGGGTGTCTTCGGCGCAGATCGCCGCCACCGAACGCAGCACGTCCTGGGCGCGCGGGGTCAGGTCGGCCAGGTTGCCGATCGGGGTGGCAACGACATACAGCGTGGGGACAGCACTCATCGCAACGGCACTCACAGGTCAAGGGTAGAATCCTAACGTGTACGAGACCCCATCGAATGGACCTGATCATGAACAAGCCCGCCGCACGGATCTCCGCCCTGTCGTTGTCGCTGCTGCTGCTCGCCGGCTGCGCCACGACCAGCCTGACCAGCGCCCCGGAATCGCCGGCGCAGAGTCAGGCGCTGGCGTTGATCGACCAGGGCAAGCCGCGGGATGCCGCGGTGCAGCTGGAAGCGCTGGCCAATACCCTGCGCGGCAACGCCCGCAGCGCAGCGCTGGCCGATGCCGCGTTCGCCTGGCATGAGGCCGGCGACAACGCGCGCGCGCGCAGCCTGCTGACCCAGGTCACCGCCCGCCAGCTCAGCGGTGCCAGCCTGCAGCGCTTCCATCTGACCAGCGCCGAACTGGCCCTGGCCGACAAGCAGCCAGCGCAGGCGCTGGCGTTCCTGAAGGAGTCGTCCGACACCGTGGCCCCGCCGCTGCGCACGCGCTGGCAGCTGGCGCGCGCCGCTGCGCTGCAGGCCAACGGCGATGCCATCGGCGCCGCTACCGAGCGCGCCCGCGCGCACGCGGCACTGAGTGGGCAGGCCCGCGCCGACAACCAGCAGGCCATCGCCGGCCTGCTCGGCAGCCTGGATGACGCCACCCTGCGCGCGCGCGCCGCCGCGCTGCCGGCCAACGAACCGCTGTACAACTTCGCCGGGCGTGCGCTGATCGCGCGCGGCCTGCCGCTGCCGCGCCCGTTCGACCGGGAGGGCGTGGCCCAGTTCGATACCAGCAAGCGCGCACCGGCGATGTCAGACGGTTACCGCCCGCCGGTCAAGATGGCCGTGCTGCTGCCGCTCAGCGGCCGCCTGGCCACCGCCGCCCAGCCGGTGCGCGATGGCCTGCTCAGCGGCTACTACGGCGAGACCCGGCAGCGTCCGGACATCCAGTTCATCGATACCGCCGGCACGCCATCGGGCGCGGTGGCGGCCTATGACAAGGCGGTCGGTGCCGGCGCCGACTTCATCGTCGGCCCGCTGGGCCGCGACGAGGTGGACGCCGTGTTCGGCCGTACCGCGTTGCCGGTGCCGGTGCTGGCGCTGAACCGTGGCAAGAGCAGCCCGCCCGCCGGCAGCGCCGGTTTCTCGCTGGCCCCGGAAGACGACGGCATCATCGCCGCCGAGTTCCTGCGCAGCCGCGAACGCAGCAAGGTGCTGGTCATCCACAGCAACGACGACAACGGCCGCCGCACCGCCGCCGCCTTCCGCGAGCGCTTCGCCCAGCGCGGCGGCCAGGTACTGGCCACGGTGGGCGTCAATGACGCGGTAGGCGATGTCAGCGCGCAGGTGCGTGCCGCCGGTGCGGTGGATGGCGTGCTGCTGGCGGTGAAGGCACCGCAGGCGCGCGCGCTGGCTCCGCAGTTGGCCTTGGCCGGCGTTGGCGGCGCGACCCGGGTGGGCACGTCGCAGTTGACCCTGGGCACCGGCAAGCCGGAAGAAGACATGGCGCTGGACGGCATCGTTTACCCGAACGAGGCCTGGAACGTGCGCGGCGTGGCCGGCCTGCCCTCGGCCGCCACCGCCGGACAGATCCTGCCGAGCGCGCGTGGCGCCTCCGGCCGCCTGTTCGCGTTCGGTTTCGATGCGTGGAAGATCAGCGCCTACCTGGACAAGGTCGCCAACGAAGGCGGCCTGGCCGGCGCCACCGGCACCCTGTTCCTGGACAGCAACGGCAACGTGCTGCGGGTGCCGGCCTGGTCGACCTTCAGCGGTGGCCGGCCGATGCCGGTAGCCGGCAACAACTGATCGCGAACCGTGCCGAGCCCGACTGCGCAGCGCGGGGCAGCGGTGGAAGACGCCGCCCTCGCCCATCTGCGCCGGGCCGGGCTGCAGCCGCTGGCGCGCAACGTACGTTACAAGGGCGGTGAACTGGACCTGGTGATGCGCGATGGCGGTACCACCGTGTTCGTGGAAGTGCGGTACCGCAACCATCCCGGCTACGGCGGAGGCGCGGCGTCGGTCGACCTGCGCAAGCGGCGCAAACTGGTGCTGGCCGCGCAGCTGTTCCTGCAGCGGCATGCAGCGCTGGCGATGCAGCCGTGCCGGTTCGACGTGGTCGAGGCCAGCGGTGATCCGCCGCAGTTGCACTGGCTGCGTGATGCGTTCCGGCTGGAAGAGTGTGGCTTTCATTGAAGATCGCGTGGGCCGGCCAACGGCCGGCGCTCCCTGGGAATACTGATGACGCTGTTGCCTTCTGGGTTTTCCGACACGTTGCACGCCCTGCTGGGCGATGACGGCTGGCGCACCGATGACGCCGCGCTGGCGGCGCACGCGCAGGACAACTCCTGGCGGCACGCCTTGCCAAACGGCGTGGCGTTTCCGCGCGACCGCGAGCAGGTGGTGCAGATCGTGCGTGCGTGCCGCGCACACGGTGTACCGGTGGTGGCGCGCGGCGCCGGTACCGGCACCACCGGTGCGGCCGTGCCGGTCAACGGCAGCATCGTGGTGTCGTTCGCGCGCATGAACCGGATCGTGGCACTGCAACCCGGCGACCGCTGCGCTGTGGTGGAACCGGGCGTGCTCAACGGCGACCTGCAGCAGGCACTCGCGCCGCATGGTCTGTTCTGGGCGCCGGACCCGTCCAGCGCGGACATCTGCAGTGTCGGCGGCAACCTGGCCTGCAACGCCGGCGGCCCGCGCGCGGTGAAGTACGGCACCAGCCGCGACAACGTGCTGGGGCTGGTGGCCGTGACCGGTGCCGGTGAACTGATTGCATGTGGCGGCGCCTATACCAAGGACGCCACCGGCTACGACCTGACCCACCTGCTGGTGGGCAGCGAAGGCACCCTGGCCCTGATCGTGGAAGCCACGCTCAAGCTGACCCCGCTGCCGGTCACCCAGGCCGGGCTGCGCGTGCTGTACCGCGATGCGGATGCAGCGGCAGCGGCGGTGTCGCGGCTGATGGCGCAGCCGGTGGTACCGACGCGGCTGGAATTCATGGACGCCCGCAGCCTGGAGCTGCTGCGCCGCAACGGCGCCGACGTGCCCGACGCCGGCGCGATGTTGCTGGTGGAAGCCGACGGCGACCACGACACTCTGCCGTACCTGCTCCAGGCGTTGGCCACCGCAGCAGAAGGCGACGGCATGCTGGTCCTGGACGTGGCCATGGAAGGGGCCGCGCGCGAAAAACTGTGGGCCGCGCGCAAGGCGTTGTCGCCGGCGCTGCGCAGCATTGCACCGGGCAAGATCAATGAAGACGTGGTGGTGCCGGTGTCGCGCATTCCCGAGCTGGTCGCCGGCGTGCAGGCGCTGGCGCGCGAGCATGACCTGGTCATCGTGACCTTCGGCCATGCCGGCAACGGCAATCTGCACGTCAACATCCTGTACCACCCGGACGACGCCGACGAGAGCGCACGTGCCCGTGTGGCGCTACCGAAAATCTTCGCGCTGACGCTGGCGCTGGGTGGCACGCTGTCGGGCGAGCACGGCATCGGCCTGGCCAAACGCGACTTCATGGCACAGGCCTTCTCCCCGGCCACGCTGGCGGCAATGCGCGCCATCAAGCACGCGCTGGACCCCGATGGCATCCTCAACCCGGGAAAAGTACTTCCGCCCGGTTGATTGGTAGCGGACGCGAAACTGAATTCGCGCCTTACATAGACTGAACCAATCAAGCACCTGCAATTTCTTGCATGGAGTCAATAAGGCAGTTCCGGGATCGTGGCGGTCGTTTTCGACCCCTCCCCTCCTGGACTACTGCAATGAATACGAACGCCGGCACCCGCCGACTTCCTGCACTGCGCCCGCTCGCCTGCGGCGTGATGCTCGCTCTCTCCACCCTGCCGATGTCATCGCTGATGGCGAAGGAGCTGGATGGCAGCGAAGAAGAGATTATCGAAGAAGGTGACGCTGCCGAAGAATGGCTCCTCAAGGGCAATTCTTCGCTGATCGTCAATGCTGGCAGTACCAATAGCATCTCGGCCACCAACAACAGCAAGGTGGTTCTGACCGATGCCACGGTGACGCGCCTGGCTGACGCGCAGTCGCTCTATGCGCTGTCCGCGATCAACGACGCCGTCGTAACTGCCACGGGCTCTACGTTCATCGGTGGCATCTGGGCAGGCGGCAACGGAAGCATCACGCTGACCAACAGTACCGTCACCGTCGACGCCACCGAAGAGGGCCAGACCTCCAGCTACGGATTCAGCGTCAATTCCCATCAGGGCATCGGCAACCCTACCCTGATCCTGGACGGAACAACCGTCACCGTGTCCGACATTCCAGACTTCGAAGGTCCGAACGCAGCGAATTCCGGCCTTGGCGGAAGACTGCAGGCCGGCGAGCTGATCCTGCAGAACAATGCGAGGATTATCGCCGCCAACGTGGGCGTTCTGCTCTCGGGCGACGGCAATTCCCAAACCAAGAAGCTCACATTGAAAGACTCGCACATCCAAAGCGGTCGCGGTGCGGGCCTCATGGTGACCGCCGACAGCATGGTTGCGACCACTGCTGAGATCCTGATCACCGACGGGTCCACAATTGCGGCGGGGGACGGCAACCTGCTGCGGGTCACCACCGGAACTGGCGTGCCGTTCTCGCAGTCCACCACCGTCAACTTCACTGTCGACGACAGCGACCTTGATGGAAACATCCTGTACGACGACCACCTCGCACCGGGCAGCGTCAACGTGACGCTGCGCAACAACGCGAGCATCACCGGCCGCTTCTTCAACGTGACCACCGCTGGCATCGACGGCGGCAGCACCTGGACCCTGACCGGCGACAGCAACGTCGACACGCTCAATCTGGGCAGTACCGGTACGGTGGCGCTCAGTAATGGCGGCGGGTTCAACACGTTGACCGTGGGCGAGTTCAATGGCGACGGTGGCACGCTGGCCTTCCGCTCGCAGCTGGAGGGCGACACCTCGCTGACCGACAAGCTGGTGATCGACGGTGATGCCAACGGCAGCGCCAAGGTCACCGTGACCAATGCGGGTGGGCAAGGCGCACCGACCAGCCAGGGCATCGAGTTGATCCGCATCGGCGGCCTGTCCAATGCCGCATTCGCGCTGCAGGGCCGCGCCACCGGCGGGCTGTATGACTACTTCCTGTTCAAGGACGACAACGGCAACTGGTACCTGCGTTCGCAGCTGCCGGACCCGACCGAACCGGACAACCCGTGCGAGGAGAACCCGGATGCAACGGGGTGCACGCCCACGCTGCCGGTAGAGCCCGACCCGATTTACCCGGAGAATCCCGTCGTGCCGGTTGATCCGCCGGTGCCGGAGCCGGAAAACCCCGTGGTTCCAGTCGATCCGCCGACCCCGGAACGCCCCATGCCCGTGCTGCGTCCGGAAACCGGTGCGTACCTGGCCAACCAGGCGGCCATGGGCCAGCTGCTGCAGTACAGCGCACAGGACCGCAGCACCGTTGCCACTGGCGACGGCGTGCAGACCTGGGCCAACATCAGCAACAGCGAAAGCCGCATGGACGCCGCCGGCATGCAGCGCCTGCGCACGCAGCAGTCGCGCCTGCAGGTCGGTGCCGAACTGGGCGCTTTTGATGGCGGCCACGGCCGCGTGGGTGCGTTGCTGAGTGCCGGCCGCGCCGAAACCACCTCGCGTTCGACCGTCACCGGTTACCGTGCCACCGGCAAGGTGGAAGGCGGCGCGGCCGGCGTGTACGCGAACTGGAGCAACGACGCGCTGACGGTCGGCGCTTCGGTGCAGCACGGTCGCTTCAGCAACCAGGTGCAGGGCGAAGGCGTGGCGCAGGAGCGCTATGACACCCGTGCGTGGCAGACCTCGATCGAGGCGGGCTACCGCTTCGACGCCGGCAGCGTCGGCGGCCTGCAGCTGTCGCTGCAGCCGCAGCTGCAGCTGACCCACACGGCCGTGTCGATGGACACGCATGTGGAAAGCAACGGTACGGTGATCGCCGATGCCGGCGGCAACGGCCTGTCCACCCGCGTGGGCCTGCGTCTGGAAGGCCAGGCCGCCACGGGCAGTGGCCGCTTCCTGCCGTACCTGGCGCTGGATGCACATCACGCTGCCAAGGACGTGGCGGTGTCGTTCGACGGCGAGGTGCTGGAAGGTGGCATGCCGCGCCGTCGAGTCGACCTGCAGCTGGGCGGCCAGCTGGTGCTCGGCGGCGGGTTCTCCGCGTGGGGTGGCGTCGGTGCCAGCCACGGCACCGACAACTACCGGGACACCAGCGCTCGCGTGGGCGTGTCTTACCAGTGGTGATCCGATACTGACCGCAGCTTGAAACCAACAGCAACGCCGCGCACTGCGCGGCGTTCCTGCGTGCAGACCGCAAGATGTTGCATGGTCGCGCTGTCGCACTTCCGGGATCGTGGCGGTCGCTTTCGACCTCCTCTCCTGGACCACCATGATCTCGAACGCCGGCTCCCGCCGACTCCCTGCCCTGCGCCCCCTCGCCTGTGGCGTAATGCTCGCCCTGCTCACCAGCCCGATGTCGTCGTTGCTGGCACGTGATCTCAACGACGAAGATGAAACGATCGGCGCCGGTGACGACGTGGAAGAATGGATGCTCACAGGGCAGTCCAATCTGACCGTGAATGCTACTGGCACCTTCACCATCCGCGCCTTCGGCACCAGCACCGTCACCCTCAACAATGCAGAGGTGACCCGTACCGTTGGCGGAAGGAGCGCGTACGCGATGGAAGTGAGGGACAACGCCGTGGCAACGGCGACCCATTCCACGTTCGACACGGCCATCTGGGCGCTGGACGACGGCCGCATCGAGCTGACCGGGAGCTCGATCACCGTTGCCGAAGGCGCCTTTGTCGGAGACCGGACACGCTCGTCGTGGGGACTCAGCCTCAGCAACTTCGATGCCGACAGCAGACCCAGCGTGCTGCTCAATGGGTCGACCATCGCGGTGGCCGAGCAGCACCTCCAGAGTACGGTCAACCCGTACTACCACAGCACCGGTGCGGTGGTGCGGGCCGGCGAGCTGACGCTGCGCAACAATTCGAGAATCGAGGCCGCCAACGCGGGGGTGCTGATCGAGGCGCAGCGGATCCTGAACCACGACGTTAGCCTCAACCTGGAGGCCTCGCATATCGTTTCCGGGCGCGGCCCCGGCATTGCGTTCATGGCAGACAATGACGCACCCATTACCGCGAACGTGCTGATCGCCGACGGCTCCACGATCCAGGCCGGTGATGGCAACCTGCTGCATGTGCGGGCGGTTCGCAATCCCACCGCAGGCGAGAACCGCATCAACTTCACCGTCGACAACAGCGACCTCGCGGGCAATATCTACTACGAGACCCAGAACATGCAGGGCAGCGTCAACGTTGCACTGCGAAACAACGCGGGCCTGACTGGTCGCTTCTTCAATGTCACCACTGCGGGCATCCACAGCGGCAGCACCTGGACCCTGACCGGCGACAGCAACGTCGGCACGCTAACTCTGGGCGGCGCCGGCACGGTGGCGCTCAGCGACGGCAACAGCTTCAACACGCTGACCGTGGGCGACTTCAATGGCGAGGGCGGCACGCTGGCGTTCCGCTCGGCGCTGGAAGGCGACAACGCGCTGACCGACACGTTGATGATCACCGGCGATGCCAGTGGGCATGCCAACGTCACCGTGACCAATGCCGGCGGACAGGGCGCACAGACCGAACAGGGTATCGAGCTGATCCGCATCGACGGCCAGCCCAATGCCTCGTTCCTGCTGCAGGGCCGCGCCACCGGCGGTCTGTATGAGTACTTCCTGTTCAGGAATCCCAACGGCAACTGGTACCTGCGCTCGCAGGTGCCCACCTGTCAGGAGAATCCAGAGGAAGCAGGGTGCATCCCGACGCTCCCGGTAGAACCGACTGACCCGGTCGACCCGATTGATCCGATTGATCCCGTCGATCCCATTGATCCGGGCGATCCGGGCGATCCGGGCGATCCGGTGGACCCCGAAAACCCAGTCGATCCGCCGGAGCCGGACAACCCCGTGCTGCCGGTCGATCCGCCGACCCCGGAACGCCCCATGCCCGTGCTGCGTCCGGAAACCGGTGCGTACCTGGCCAACCAGGCGGCCGTGAGCCAGCTGCTGCAGTACAGCGCACAGGACCGCAGCACCGTTGCCACTGGCGACGGCGTGCAGACCTGGGCCAACATCAGCAACAGCGAAAGCCGCATGGACGCCGCCGGCATGCAGCGCCTGCGCACGCAGCAGTCGCGCCTGCAGGTCGGCGCCGAACTGGGTGCCTTCGATGGCGGCCAGGGGCGCATCGGTGCACTGCTGAGTGCCGGTCGCGCCGAAACCACCTCGCGTTCGACCGTCACCGGTTACCGTGCCAGCGGCAAGGTGGAAGGCGGCGCGGCCGGCGTGTATGCGAGCTGGAGCAACGACGCGCTGACTGTCGGCGCTTCGGTGCAGCACGGTCGCTTCAGCAACCAGGTGCAGGGCGAAGGCGTGGCGCAGGAGCGGTATGACACCCGTGCGTGGCAGACCTCGATCGAGGCGGGCTACCGCTTCGACGCCGGCAGCATCGGTGGCCTGCAGCTGTCGCTGCAGCCGCAGCTGCAGCTGACCCACACGGCCGTGTCGATGGACACCCATGTGGAGAGCAACGGTACGGTGATCGCCGATGCCGGCGGCAACGGGCTGTCCACCCGCGTGGGCCTGCGCCTGGAAGGCCAGGCCGCCACGGGCAGTGGTCGCTTCATTCCGTACCTGGCGCTGGATGCACATCACGCTGCCAAGGACGTGGCGGTGTCGTTCGACGGCGAGGTGCTGGAAGGTGGCATGCCGCGCCGTCGGGTGGACCTGCAGCTGGGCGGCCAGCTGGTGCTCGGCGGCGGGCTTTCCGCGTGGGGCGGCATCGGTGCCAGCCACGGCACCGACAACTACCGGGACACCAGCGCTCGCGTGGGCGTGTCTTACCAGTGGTGATGTGGTACTGACCGCAGCTTGAAACCAACAACAACGCCGCGCACTGCGCGGCGTTGTTGTATGTGCAGGACAGACTACAGAAAGTGCTCGTAACCCACAGTCCCACGTTCGTGGCCTGCCGCATCCACACCGCTGCCCGCCACGATCTCACCGACCCGGGTCAACGGCAGTGCAAGGCGCTCGGCCAGCGCGGCAATGGCGGCGTGGCGGTTGGGCGGTGCGGTGAAGCACAGCTCGTAATCGTCGCCGCCGCGCAGGGCGGCCTCGCGCGCATGGGTATCGCCCACCCGCGCCCGCGCCGCGCTGGACACCGGCAGCAACGCCGGATCGATGCGCGCACCGACGCCGCTGCGGCTGCAGACATGACCCAGATCGGCCAGCAGGCCGTCGGAGATGTCCACCGCCGCGCTTGCCACGCCGACCAGCGCACGCCCCAGCGCCACCCGCGGGGTGGGACGGGCCAACCGCTGGCGCAGATAGTCCACCTGCGCATCCTCGGCCGGATGGACCACGTCCAGCGTGCCGGACTGCCAGGCGCGCAGCGCCACGGCCGCATCACCCAACGCGCCGCTGACCCAGACCTCATCGCCCACCCGGGCGCTGTCCCGGCGCAGTGCGGTGCCAGGCGTCACCTGCCCCATCGCGGTTACCGAGAGCGAGAGCGGCCCGCGCGTGGTGTCACCGCCGATCAGCACCATGTGGTGCGCGTCGGCCAAGGCGAAGAAGCCATCGGCGAAGGCATCGATCCAGTCCGGATCGGCCGTGGGCAGCGACAAGGCCAACGTGCACCACGCAGGTACCGCCCCCATCGACGCGAGGTCGGACAGATTCACCGCCAGGGTTTTCCAGCCGATGTCGGCCGCCGGCGTCTCCGCCGGGAAATGCACCCCGGCATTGAGCGTATCGGCGGTGACCACCAGCTGCAGCCCGGCCTGCGGCTGCAGCAGTGCAGCGTCATCGCCGATGCCCAGCACCACGTCCGGGCGCATCCGCGCGCGCGAACGGATGCGTTCAATCAGGGAGAACTCGGCCAAGGCCATGGGGCGCTCCTCGGGCTGCGCCCGGCGGTTGCTCAGTTGCCGCTTTCGGTCTTGCGCCACTCGACGGCAGCGCGGTCGAGCACGCCGTTGACGTAGGTGTGGCCGTGTTCGGAACCGAAGCGCTTGGTCGATTCGATCGCTTCGTTGATCACCACGCGGTACGGCACGTCCAGACGGTAGCGCAGCTCATAGGCAGCCACGCGCAGCGCGGCGCGCTCGATCGCGTCGACCTCGTCGATGCTGCGGTCTACGTAATGCACCAGAGCCTCGTCCAGGTCCTTGCGGTGGTCCAGCACGCCGTGCACCAGCGTCTCGAAGTACGCCAGGTCGGCGATTTCGCGGGCCTGTTCGTGGGCGAACTGGGCGATCACCGACTGCGCGTTGCCGCCGGAGATCTGCCAGGCATAGATTGCCTGCAGGGCACGACGGCGCGCGCGCGAGCGCAGCACCGGGTCGATGCCATCGCGGCGGACCGGCTTGCCGGACGGCTTGCCCGGGTTTGACTTGTTCACGGCAACTGCTCCAGAAGATTGACCATTTCCAACGCCGTCAGTGCGGCTTCCTCACCCTTGTTGCCGTGGCTGCCACCGGCGCGCGCTTCGGCATCCTCGGCGCGTTCCACCGCCAGCACGCCATTGAGCACCGGCACGCCGAAGTCCAGCTGGACGCGCATCAGGCCGTCGGCACAGCCGTCGGCCACGTGCTCGTAATGGCGGGTGTCGCCGCGGATCACGCAGCCCAGGGCGATGATCGCCGCGTGCTCGTGCGCGGCCGCCAGACGGGCGGCGACCAGCGGCAGTTCCCATGCACCCGGCACCCGGATCACGTCGATGGCGGCTTCCCCGATGCCGTTGCCGGCCAGGCTCTGGCGCGCGCCGGCCACCAGAACGTCGGTGATGCGGGCGTTCCAGCGGCTGGCGAGGATGGCGAAACGGGCCTGCTCCGGGGTACGGAGGTCGCCTTCGTAATGGCTCATGGTCGGCAGGTTATTCAATAGAGAGGGACATTCTACCGTAGAGCCGGGCAGAGCCCGGCGCTACGGGATGAGTGTTTCGACGACTTCCAGGCCGTAGCCGGCCAGGCCGATCTGGCGGCGGGGGGTACCAAGCACGCGCAGCTTGCCCAGGCCCAGGTCGGACAGGATCTGCGCGCCGGCGCCGTTGCGGCGCCACTGGCTCACGTCCTTGTCCTTGCCCGGGGTGACCGGCTGCGGTTGCTGGCGCAGGCGGGCCAGCAGGCTGTTGGTGTCGCGCGGCGCCGACAGCACCACCATCACGCCGCGCTCGGCGGCGGCGATCGCACGCAGGGCGTCGGTCGAGGCCACCCCGAAATCATCGCGGCGCCAGTGCAGCAGGTCGGCCAGCGGGTTTTCCACCTGGACCCGGACCAGGGTCGGTTCGGTGTCCGGCGTGCCCCTCACCAGCGCGAAATGCAGGTCATGAGCGATCCGGTCGCGGTAGGTAACCAGCTTGAACGGCCCGAATTCGGTGTCGATGTCACGCTCGTCGACCCGCTCGACCGTCTTCTCGGTGGCCAGCCGGTAGGCGATCAGGTCGGCGATCGAGCCGATCTTCAGGCCATGCTCGCGGGCGAACACTTCCAGTTCCGGACGGCGCGCCATGCTGCCATCGGGGTTGAGGATTTCCACCAGCACGCCGGCCGGCTCCAGCCCGGCCAGCATGGCCAGGTCGACACCGGCTTCGGTGTGGCCGGCGCGGGTCAGCACGCCACCGGGTTGGGCGATCAGCGGGAAGATGTGGCCGGGCTGGTGCAGGTCGGCGGGTTTGGCGTCCGGCTTGACCGCCGTGCGGATCGTGTGGGCGCGGTCATAGGCGGAAATGCCGGTGGTGACGCCCTCGGCGGCCTCGATGCTCACCGTGAAGTTGGTCTGGAACTGCGCGGTATTGGCCTGGACCATCGGCGCCAGGCCAAGGTCGGCGGCGCGTTCACGGGTCAGCGGCAGGCACACCAGGCCGCGGCCGTGGGTGACCATGAAATTGATGTCCGACGGCTTGACCAGCTCGGCGGCCATGATCAGGTCGCCTTCGTTCTCGCGGTCTTCGTCATCGACGATGACCACCATGCGGCCGAGGCGGATGTCCTCGAGGATCTCGGGGATGGAGGCGAAATTCATGCGGACGCTCCCTGCGCGAGGCCGTCGTGACCGGGTAGCTGCCGACCGTTGGTCGGCAGGCCGACCAGGCGCTCCACATAGCGGGCGACCAGATCGATCTCGAGATTGACCGCGCTGCCCACGCCGGTAGCGGCGAAGGCGGTGTTGGCGACCGTATGCGGAATCAGCGCGACCTCGAAGCCGGCCTCATCCACCTCGTTGACGGTCAGGCTGACGCCATCCACGCAGATCGACCCCTTCTTGGCGATATAGCGCAGCAGCCCGGTCGGGGCGGCGAAGCGCCAGCGCTGGGCGCGGGCATCCTCCTGGATGGAGAGCACCTGGCCCAGGCCATCGACGTGGCCGCTGACCAGGTGACCGCCAAGGCGGTCGGTCGGGCGCATGGCACGTTCAAGATTGATCACCGCGCCGGGCGCCAGCTGGCCGAGCGTGGTCAGACCCAGGGTCTCGGTCGAGGCATCGGCCTGGAAAGAGGTGCCGTCGAACGCGATGACGGTCAGGCACACGCCGTTGATGGCAATGCTCTCGCCCATCTGCACGTGGTCGAACGGCAGGCTGCCGACATGGAAGGTGAAGCGGACATCGCCGCCAAGGGGTTCGCGAGCGGCCAGCTGGCCGACGCCTTCGATGATTCCAGTAAACACTAACGTTCTCCGCGAAAAGTGAGCGAAAAACGCCGCAAGGCAAACAGGCGGGCGCAGGGCCATGCAGGCCCTGTAGCACCGTCTTCTTTCATCCGGACTAT